>ENA-OQDT01000002-OQDT01000002.1-human-gut-metagenome-genome-assembly--contig:-NODE-2-length-166690-cov-11.982109_pt1 | contig 166690 bp, 138 predicted proteins | sample MGYA00242786_ERZ504617 | MGnify/ENA primary metagenome ERZ504617 (study PRJEB26092, sample SAMD00036337) | human gut metagenome | host: Homo sapiens | study: EMG produced TPA metagenomics assembly of...
GGATTCAGAGTTCTGCTTGCCAAAGAATTTGGACTTTATCTGAAGGAGCAGGAGGTGGAAAAAATACTGCTTGCAGAAAGCTGCATTGAAGTATATGAAGATGTAGAGGAATTTCTGGAAAAAAGCGGATGGAGACGGGATAATCCAGAATTGTGCAGTGAATGCTATTTATTTGAAAATCATATCTGTAGAAAAATCCAGGGTAAAATCTGGTATTTTTCAAGAATACAGTATGAAAATGGATTGCGGGGAATGAAGCAGGGCTTCAATTAGAGAATACGCAGTATTCGAAGTGTGAAAGGGCGGTAATATCCTGGCCAAAAGGGTGTTACTGCCTTTTTTATTGTAAACTGTCTCATCGTCTGTGAATGTATAGCCCCGGCTGTTTAATAAGCCAAGCATTTCCTCAGAATCCACAAGGTTCTTGTCACAGCCGAGGGAAATAAACAATATTTTCATTCATTACTCCTGTCTTTGTCTTCCGGCTCCATCTCATAGACGACCGGCTGCTGCTTCTGTGCCTTCGCCTTTTCCTTCTGTTCAAGCAGATCACTGACATCCGCCTGCGGATACTCCTTCTGCAGACGGTTGAGCTGCTTGACCCGCACCTGAATACAGATCAGGCTCGTCAGATTTGTCAGTCCATCCAGAATCAGACAGATCCCGATGTAGAGAATCATATCCTCCTCTTTCTGAAATGGATTGCACAGCAATACGACGCCAAGCGCGCCGATCAGAATCGCACAGATCAGCAGTACATCCGCGATGCCATCAACTTCCGCTATAAGCTCAGCCCGATGCTGTATTCCCTGATGGTGCGCGCCCACGAAAGAGGCCTGCCGATCTGGCAGCCCACCTTCGCCGTGTTCCAGAACGACCCCGCCACCTATGATGAGGGCGTTGACTTCATGTTTGGCGATTCTCTGCTGGTTGCCAACGTTGTGGAAAAAGGGGCCAGACCGTGCGCCCTGTCTACCTGCCCAAGACCGAGAACGAAAACGAGCGCTTCTACAACTTCTACACCCGCGAGGAGTACGCTCCCGGCCAGACGATCGAGGTACCGGTCGATATTTCCAGCATCCCGCTGTTTGTGCGCAGCGGTGCTATCCTGCCCATGAGCGGCAACCGCCTGCACAACCTGATGACCGAAAAGACCACTGAGCTGGAGATCCTGATGGCACCGGATGTGGATTCCGAGTTTGTTCTGTACGAGGATGACGGCTGCACCAATGAGTACCTGAAGGGCGCTTACCTCAAGACCCGCATTGCCGTGACCGCAGGCGTAAAGACTTACGTTCACTTTACCAACGAGGGCGATTACGATACCGCTGTGGAAAGCATGTATCTGGATATGATCCACCGCGAAAAATCCCCGTTCTATGTGCAGTTGGACGGCAAGGAGCTGCCGCACTTCCTGCACCGCCGCAAGTTTGAGGAAGCCGAGAGCGGCTGGTACTACAGCCAGCGCCTGAAGAGTGTGCAGGTCAAGTACCCCAACCCCAAAAAGGACCATGAGATCATGGTCTCGTTTGAGCAGTTTGATCTGATTGGTATGTAACGCGCCGTAAAACGCGATACAAAATAGAAGGAGGAAACAAAATGTTCAAAAAGATTGCAGCGCTGGCAACGGCTGCTGTGCTGTGCGCCGGGCTGATGGCCGGCTGCGGCGCATCCAGCACCACGGCTGACACCAGCTACAGCGCAGAAAACCCACTGGTTCTGACGCTGGCCCACGGCCTGTCCGAGGCCCACACCGTCCACATTGCCATGACCCAGTTTGCTGAGGAAGTGAACGAAAAGACCGATGGCCGCGTCCAGGTCAAGATCTTCCCCAATGGCCAGCTCGGCAGCGAAAACGAGAACCTGGAGCAGCTGCAGGCAGGCGTTATCGCCATGACCAAGGTTTCTGCTCCCGGTCTGGCAACGTACAACGAAGCCTACAACGATTCGGCCTGCCTTACATCTTTAATGATACCGAGGATTTCTACCATGTCATGGACTCCCAGCAGATGCAGGATTTCTTCCTCTCTACCGGCGATGACGGCTTTGTTACCCTGACCTATTACACCTCCGGCGCCCGCTCTTTCTACACCAAAGACAGAGCCATCCGCACCCCGGCTGACCTGAAGGGTCTGAAGATGCCGCGTGCAGGACATGAAGTCCCAGACCGATATGATGAACTATCTGGGCGGCATTCCCGTTGCCATGTCTTACGGCGATGTGTATACCTCCCTGCAGACCGGCATCATTGACGGCACCGAAAACAACGAAACCGCACTGACCACCGGCAAGCACGGCGAAGTGTGCAAGGTCTACTCCGTTGACCAGCACGCCATGATCCCCGACGTTCTGATCATGAGCGAAAAGGTATGGAAGCAGATCTCCCCGGAAGATCAGGAGATCATTCTGGAAGCTGCCCACAACTCCACCGAGGCCCACAAAGTCATGTGGGACACCGCCATTGACGAAGCTGTGAAGGAAGCACAGGAAACCATGGGCGTTGAGTTTGTTTACGATGTAGACAAGGAAGCTTTCCGCGAAGCAACCCAGCCCATGATCGAAGCATACGAAAACGAGTATCCCGGCGTTAAGACCCTGATGGATACGATTGAAGCTGCACGAGAGGGGGAATAAAACATGAAACAGTTTTTGGGTAAAGTAAAGTTCTGGATGGATAAGTCCCTCAGCATTGCCTGCGCCGTTCTGCTGTCTTTCATGACCATCCTGGTTCTCATCCAGGTGTTCTCCCGTTATGTCCTCAACAGCCCCGTTGCCTTTACGGAGGAACTGGTGCGCTACAGCCTGATCTGGACCGGCTTTATCGGTGCAGCTTACGCATTCTCCACCCGCGAGCATATGTCCCTGACGCTGGTGCGCGATAAATTCACCGGCAAAGCCCACACCGCTCTGCTGGTTGCCATCGACGGCCTGATCCTGCTGCTGGCAATCTTCGTCATCACCATCGGCGGCTTCAAGCTGGCTGTTTCTGCCAGCCGTGAATTCTCCGCTCTGCTGGGCATCCCCCGCAGTCTGGTGTACTCCATCGCTCCGATTTCCGGCATTTTCATCATCATCGCCCAGATCATCAACATTTATGAAGATATCACCGGCGAAAAAGTTGACTGCTAAGGAGGGCACAGAACAATGAGCATTACACTGACAACCGTTATCCTTTTTGCTGTGTTCGGCGTGCTGCTGTTTTTGGGCGTGCCCATCTCCATCAGCATCGTGGTTTCTTCCATTGTAACCGCCATGTCCACCCTGTCTTGGGACCAGATCACCTTTATCACCATGCAGAAGATGAACTCCGGCGTTGAGTCTTTCTCTCTGCTGGCTGTGCCCCTCTTCATCCTGGCTGGCAACATCATGAACAATGGCGGTATTGCCAAGCGCCTGGTCAACTTTGCCCAGCTGTTCGTTGGCAAGATCCCCGGCTCCATGGCACAGGCCAACATCCTGGGCAACATGCTGTTCGGCGCACTGTCCGGTTCCTCCGTTGCTGCTGCTTCCGCCATGGGCGGTTGCATCAGCCCCATTGAGGAAGAAAACGGCTATGACCCCGCTTACTCTGCAGCAGCCAACATTGCTTCCGCCCCTACCGGCCTGCTGATCCGCCCACCTCCGCATTCATTGTTTACTCCACCGTTGCTGGCGGTGTTTCCATCTCCACCCTGTTCATGGCTGGTTACGTTCCCGGCATCCTGATGGGCCTGTGCTGCATGCTGGTTGCCTTTATCGGCGCCAAAAAGGCAGGCATGAAAGCTACCGGTTATGATAAGAGCAAGAGCATCGGCAAGACCATTTGGGACGCTGTGCCCTCTCTGCTGCTCATCGTCATCGTTATCGGCGGTATCGTTTCCGGTATCTTCACCGCTACCGAGGGCGCTGGCATCGCAGTTCTGTACTGCCTGATCCTCTCCATCGTCTACAAGAGCATCACTTTCAAGAGCTTCTTGAAGATCCTGCTGGATTCCGCCAAAACTTCCGGTATCATCCTGTTCCTGATCTCCGCTTCCTCCGCCATGTCCTTTGTTATGGCTTACTCCGGCATCCCGGCAGCCATCTCCAACGGCCTGATGAGTCTGACCAGCAACAAGTACATCATCTTCCTGCTGATGAACATCATCCTGCTGGTGATCGGCATGTTCATGGATATCACCCCGGCCATCCTGATCTTTACCCCGATCTTCCTGCCGATCTGCAGCAGCTTGGAATGAATACCGTTCACTTTGGTATCATGATGATCTTCAACCTGTGTATCGGTACTATCACACCTCCTGTAGGAACTACCCTGTTTGTAGTGTTAAGGTGGGCCAGACTAAGATCGAAAATGTTATTAAACAGCTGTTAGTTTACTTTGCAGCTATATTTATCGTACTTCTGTTAGTAACTTATGTTCCGATTCTGTCAATGTGGCTGCCGGGATTACTTGGATATGTTTAAATAGAAATCAGGTCAACACAAAATCTCACATAGTGTTATAGAACCTGACTTTCAGAGTTGAATAGTAAAATATGGTGCTAAGCCAAGGATTAAAACTTATGGCTTAGCATTTTTTTGATTTCTCCATCGCTCAGAAAATAGGACATCAGTGGCAGGTTGCAAAGTATTAAGCAGTTAAAGACAAAAATCCAAGAAGATATTTACTAATCTTATTGACATAGAACAAAAAATGAATATAATCATAGTTGAATAACTATTCAACTGTGATTATACGAGGTGAGTGTATGTCTAAACCGTCTTATATTTGTAATTGTGATGTAATTCATGAGGATATTGTGAATGATGTGAAATCCAAGATGCAGCCAAAAGATGATTATATCCAGTTGGCTTCTTTGTTTAAGCTATTTGGAGATGGAACTAGAGTACAAATCTTACACGCTCTAGAACAGAGTGAGATGTGTGTATGTGATCTTGCAGTGCTACTGGGGGGTAACAAAAATCTGCAATTTCGCATCAGTTAAAGGCATTACGCCTTGCGAATCTGGTAAAATTCCGTAAAGAAGCACAGATAGTTTACTACTCGCTGGCAGATGATCATGTGAAAGAGATTATTGACAAGGGATTTGAACATCTTTGGCAGAAATAATATTTTTTAACATTATAGTTGAGTAATTGAACAATTAAACAAATTATGAGGAGATTAGCATGAAACGCATATTTCTATTAAAAGGGTTGGACTGTCCAAATTGTTCCGCAAAAATTGAAAAAGAAGTCGGAGAGTTGGATGGAGTGCAATCCTCAGTGGTAAATCTGATGAAGCAGACGCTTACAATCAATGTTACTCAGACAGCCGCAGATACGATAGCCAGTCAGATTGAAACGATTGTTTATAGTCATGAGCCAGATGTGGAGGTTCAGGAAGAAACAATTATCCCCGTTACAAAGAGTTATTTGTTAAAGGGCTTGGACTGTCCGAACTGCTCCGCAAAAATTGAAAAAGAAGTCGGAGAATTGGATGGAGTACAATCCTCAGTTGTAAATTTGATGAAGCAGACGCTGACAATCAATGTTGCTCCAGTTGCCGCAAATACAATAGCCAGTCAGATTGAAACGATTGTCCACAGCCATGAGCCAGATGTAGAAGTTTCCGAAATTGCACAGGAATACTATATACCTGCAAAAAAACAGGATACCAATACATCCTATAACAATGAGGACAAGAAGTTGACGATTCGTTTAGCGATTGGCGCAGCAATCTATGGTATTGGTATGGCATTGACAGTTTTTGCGAAAGTGCCACTGCCTGTCGAGTTAGTTTTTCTCATTGTCTCCTATATTATTCTTGGCGGGGATGTTGTATGGCAAGCTGTGAGGAATATTTCAAAGGGACGTGTGTTTGATGAACATTTCCTGATGAGCGTTTCTACGATTGGTGCTTTTGTCATTGGTGAATATCCGGAAGCAGTTGCTGTTATGCTGTTCTATCAAGTTGGTGAATTTTTCCAGTCATTGGCTGTTGAGCGTTCCAGAAAATCTATATCAGATTTAATGGATATACGTCCGGATTGTGCTACAGTCAGAAGGAACGGAGAATTGATTACCATATCTCCTGAAAGAGTTGCCATTGGTGAGATTATTATTGTAAAGCCTGGTGAAAAAATCCCATTAGACGGTGTGGTATTGGATGGAGATTCTATGCTGGATACGAGGGCTTTAACTGGAGAATCGGTTCCGAGAAGCGTTCATAAAGGAGACGAAGCACTTTCCGGTTGTATGAATCAGACGGGTGTTTTAACGATTAAGACAACGAAAGCATTTGGTGAATCTACTGCTTCAAAGATTATTGATCTTGTGGAGAATGCGTCCAGTAGAAAAGCACCAACAGAAAATTTCATTACTACATTTGCACGTTATTACACTCCTGTTGTTGTAATCTTAGCAGCTATTCTGGCAATTCTGCCACCGATCCTTCTTGGTGGAGGTTGGACAGAGTGGATTCGCAGAGGATTTGTTTTCCTTGTGGTATCTTGCCCATGTGCATTGGTCATTTCAATCCCGCTGACTTTCTTCGGAGGTATTGGTGCGGCATCTAAACGAGGTGTTCTTGTAAAAGGAAGTAATTATTTAGAGGCGCTTAATAATGTCAGCATTATTGTGTTCGATAAAACTGGAACACTTACAAAGGGTGTTTTCAATGTGACTGATATTCTGCCTGCAAATGGATTTTCAAAAGAACAGGTTCTGGAGTATGCGGTCCAGGCAGAGAGCTTTTCTAACCATCCTATTGCAAAATCCATTCTCTCTGCTTATGGAAAAGAAATTGACCAATCAGTTATCTCTGATTACAAGGAAATTTCCGGATATGGAATCAGTGCCATGGCAGGAAAGAAGAAAGTTTATGCCGGCAATACGAAACTTATGGATTCAGAGCATGTGGAGTACACAGCCTGTGAAAAAGTTGGTACAAAGGTTTATGTAGCAGTAGATGGTCAATATGCCGGATGCATTTTGATAACAGATGAAGTAAAGCCGGACAGCAAAAAAGCAATTTCTGATTTGAAACATATCGGTGTGGAAAAAACAGTCATGCTTACTGGTGATGATGAAAAAATCGGAAAGGCTGTTGCGGAAGAATTGCAGTTGGATGAATATTATGCACAACTGTTTCCTGATCAAAAAGTGGAAAAGGTTGAGCTTTTAGACAGTAAAAAGAGACAGGGAAGCAAATTAGCTTTTGTTGGTGATGGTATCAATGACGCTCCTGTCCTTGCTCGTGCGGATGTTGGTATTGCAATGGGTGGTCTTGGTTCAGATGCGGCCATTGAAGCTGCGGATGTGGTTCTGATGACAGATGAACCATCTAAGCTGGTGGATGCGATTGATGTGGCAAAAGCGACAAAGCAAATTGTCATGCAGAATATAGTGATTGCCCTTGGAATTAAGAGTGTGTTCCTGATTCTTGGCGCTCTTGGTATTGCGGGAATGTGGGAAGCTGTATTTGGTGATGTAGGCGTTACCATAATTGCTGTTTTGAACGCAATGAGAATTTTGAAAAAATAGGAAATGAGGTGGGAATGTGAAACGAAAACTGATTCTGTTAGTTGTTACGATTGTTTTTCTTGTAGGTTTTGGTGTCATATTACATTCACCGCCTTCTATGATTGATGCAGTCACAGGAGCAACACCGAAGTCAAAAAAGGCGGCTCAAGCCTCCGCACAGTTGGAAGGCTCTTATGTTCTCGGTATTAATATGATGTCAGATGGTCTCGACAACGAGAACACCCGGAATAAATTAAAAGAATTGGCACTGGACGATTCGGAAACAAATGAAACAGATCTCATGAAAACGGACATTAGTTTTCGGTTATATGTATCTGAGACGGATTATCCGCTTGTCAGTTATGCTAAGAAACTCTGTGACAGGTTGAAACAGGCCGGTTTTTTCGTAGATCTGAAAGAGTACAGTAACACAATGATGCTATCAAGAGTGGTAAGTGGAAAGTATGATGTATTCCTGGCATCGGATGATTTTATTGACGTTACAACGTTATCACAGATGGACTATATGATCATGGACAGCGAAGAAATGAGGTGAGCGGGAATTTATGAGAAAATGGAATACGATTTTGTCTGTTTTAATGCTTCTCATTTTTATGATTCATGGAATCATGGGAAGCTTTATGCTGAACGGAGTTGGAAGTAGTGCAGGGAAACTTCTTGCATGGATTGGTGTTGGTATTCTTGTTGTGCATACGGTGATTGGTGTCATCCTGACAGTTCAGAGTTTACAGACAGCGAAGCAATCCGGAAAAATGTATCTGAAACAGAACGCCATATTCTGGGCGAGACGAGCCAGTGGGCTGGCAATACTGATCCTGCTGTTCTTCCATATTGGCTTGTTTGGAAAGGTGCAGAATGGGACATATATTTTGTTCCCTTTTACAACGGTAAAGATGGTAACTCAGCTTTTGTTCGTGGCGGCAATCTTTGTTCATATTTTTATCAATATCCGCCCATTGCTCGTATCGCTGGGAATCATCAGTTATAAAGAACGAAGGGGTGATATTTATTTGATTCTTTCGGTGCTCCTTCTGTTTATAGCGGGCGCAGTTATTTTCTATTATATTGGGTGGCAATATCTATGAGTAAGACAATTATTATTATAGGTGCTGGACTGGCAGGACTTTCAGCGGCTTTGCAGGCAGCGGAAAATGGATGCAATGTAAAACTGGTTTCCTCCCTTCCGTCAGAGCGGGCACAGTCTGTTATGGCGGAGGGCGGTATCAACGCAGCTTTGAATACAAAAGATGAAAACGACAGTCCCGAAGAACATTTTACAGATACAATAAAGGCAGCATGTGGTCTGGCAGATCCAAATGCAGTTTGGGGAATGACACAGGCAGCACCGGAGCTGGTGCACTGGCTGCTAAAACTTGGAGTTAAATTTAACATGAGTGGCTATGATGATGTGGATCTGCGGAATTTTGGCGGGCAGAAAAAGAAACGGACTGCTTTTGCACAGAGCGATACCGGGAAGCAGATCATGACAGCTATGATAGACGCTGTTCGCAGGAAAGAAGCATCTGGTATGGTAGAACGGTTCAGCCATCATTCTTTCCTAACACTTCGTCTGTGTGGCAATATTTGTTGTGGCTGCGTAATCAGGGATGAATACAGTCAGGAGACTGTGGAATTACCGGGGGATGCGGTTATTGTTGCCACCGGTGGTATGCACGGATTGTTTGGAAATACAACGGGTTCGCTGAGCAATACAGGAGAAGTCACCGCAGAATTGTTCCGGCTTGGTGTTCCTCTGGCAAATGGCGAGATGATCCAGTACCATCCGACAACTGTGAAATGTGGTGGAAAACGCATGCTCATCAGCGAGGCGGCCAGAGGGGAAGGTGGCAGGTTGTTTGCCATGAAAGATGGAAAACAATGGTATTTCATGGAGGAAAAATACCCGGAGCTTGGAAATCTGATGCCACGAGATATTACCGCCAGAGAGATATGGAAGGTCAGCCATGAATCAGAGGTATTTCTTGACATGACGGAAATATCGGAGGAGATTATTTCAAATAAGCTATCTGGTCTGGCAGACGATTGTATGACCTATCTGCATAAAGATATACGAAAGGAACCGGTGTCTGTTTTACCGGGAATTCACTATTTTATGGGAGGCATTCTGGTGGATGAGCAGCACAGAACGCCGATTCAGAATCTTTACGCTGCCGGAGAATGCTGTGCCCAATATCATGGTGCCAACCGTCTTGGTGGAAATTCTCTGTTAGGAGCGTTATACGGAGGACGTGTTGCGGCAAAATCAGCATGTGAACAGGCAGATGTAGTAGATCTATCTTGTGCGACACAGATAGATTTTCCACCAGCGTCTCAAATTTCAGAAATAAAGCAATTAAACAAAGTGATGCAGGAGACTATGGGCGTTGTCAGAAATGAGAATACGTTGTTAAATGGGATTCAAACGGTACAAGCGCTGACAGGAAATCTTCCATTGCTTGGCATGGCAGTTCTAAAGAGTGCTCTTGCAAGAAAAGAAAGCCGTGGTGCACACTGGCGGGAGGATTATCCGAAGAGCAATGACGATGATTACCTTAAAACAACGGTAGCCAGATTTGATGGAAAGCAGATACAGATTTCCTTTGTACCTGTTCCAGAAAGGCGGTGATTCACTTGGTATATAAAATAAGAATCAGGCGGCAGGAGAGTCAGAAATCAGACAGTTATTGGCAGGAATTTGAGTTTGACGGAAGCAAAAACAGCTCTGTTGCCAATGTTCTAAAGGAATTGAACAGTAGAACCCCTTTGAAAGATAACTCAGGAAATATAGTTACTCCCATCAGCTGGGAATGTAGCTGTATGGTGCGAAAATGTGGGGCTTGCGCCATGCTGATTAACGAACGTCCGAGGCTGGCATGCTCTACATTTCTACATACGTTAAAAGGTTCTACAATCACCTTGGAACCTTTAAGCAAATTTCCGCTTGTAAGAGATTTGATCGTTGACCGGTCAATTCTGTTTGAAAATTTGAAAAAACTGAACCTTTGGCTTGAAAGTGAAGCTTATATGAATCCGTGGACACATGAACCGAGATACCAGTCGGCACGCTGTCTGATGTGTGGCTGCTGCCTTGAAGTGTGTCCTAACTTCTCTGCAAATGGGACTTTCGCAGGCGCTGTTGCTGCAGTCAACGCATTTCGGATTCTGAATGAAGAACAGGAAAGCACTCATTTGAATGAGATTTCTGCTGAATATAAGAAGAAATATTTTGAGGGATGCGGGAAGTCGTTATCTTGTCATGATATTTGTCCGATTGGTCTGCCTGTGGAAGAACTGCTTGTAAGGTCGAATGCAGCGGCTGTTTGGGGCAAATAAAATGGATGATAAAAGCTATAATGAATGTATGAAGAGAATCAAAAACTTGATTCTCTTTTTTTAAAATACATACATTGACAAATATCTATGTATATATTATATTGAACATAGACAATGATCAATGTGAGGTGTCAATATGAATGCAATGGATGTGGCTTTGATATGCAAGGCTTTGGGCGATGCGAACCGGCTGGAAATTGTACAGATGCTGTCGGATGGAGAAAAGTGCGGGTGTAAACTTTTGGAAAGATTTGAAATTACCCAGCCAACTTTATCCCATCATATGAAGATACTGGTAGGATGCGGCCTTGTGAATGATCGTAAGGAAGGAAAATGGCATCACTATTCTTTGAATTGTGAGACATTGATGAATTACAAACACTTTATAGAATCACTTACTTGCCTTGGATGCGGTGACGGGGATTGTTGTAAATAATTTAAGGAGAGCAGATATCATGAAAAAAGAATCAAATTCAGGAATTAGTTTTTTCCAGCGTTACCTGACTGTAACCTGCCAAACATCAATCTGGGGCAGTTGCAGATAATTCTCGCAGCAGCGGGCTTGCTTTCTGTATTAGCAACGGTTAGCTGTACGTTGTTCCTGTCTGCAAAATGTAAAGACACATTGACAGTTTTGCTGATCTCTATTGTAGTTCTTCTCATGCCGCTTTTTGCTTATGTGGCGATGGGAGCAACATGGCTCTCTACCATACTTCCATCTGCCGGAATTGGTATGCAGAACAATTTCCTTTATCAGCTTGCAGATTTCAATTATCTGAATATCGGTGGAATGAGTTTCTGGACACCGCATGTTATTTTGATTTCGGCAGGAATTGAATTATTTGTGTTTACATTCTTGGCGATTCATTCCTATTGCAGACATCAGGTAGCATAAAAGAAGTTCAAAATAGAATGAATTGGTTATCTGCCGCGCGACGGCAAAAGAAAAAGCAGACAATTTAGAACGGCGACTTTGATTTTCAGAGCTGCCGTTTCTTTGTGGCAACACAAACCTATGATGAATTTTCCGGAAATATTGTAGCTGATAGCATTGGTTATGTGTTGAAAATATCTGAAAAATTAATGATAGTAGAAATATAATATTAAAATAAAAAATAATATAAAAAATTGTTTCACTATAGAGAAATATATAGTATAATACAACCATAAGAAGTGATAAAAAAATAACAAGTTGACCTAGCCAAACATAATAAGTTTTACTGTTGTGTTTGGCTTTTTTTATTTGATAGCCAGAGTGGGAAGTGAGGTGTCTACAATGATAATCTGTGTTATCTTTGATTTGGGAATGGCAGTGATTATGTTTTTATTTGGAATCAGTTTTGTAAAATCAAATGGAAAGGCCGCTGCATTTTTGTCTGGCTATAATATGAAATCTACGGAAGAACGAAAACAGTATGATGAAAAAGAAATGTGCAGAGTATATGGAAATCGGATGATGTGGATGGCACTGCCATTTGTAGCCGGTGCAGCCATAGATTTATTATACAGTGGAATCGGGTGTTTTGCAGCGTGTGTAATATGGACCGTTCAATTTGTTTTATTGATGAAAGAACGTATGAAACGAGTAAAAAATAGAAAAGAACATTTAGGCAAAAATTATATTCGAAAGAAGATATACAAGCTATCCAGGAACAGGATAATTCTCGGGAACAAGAGGAACTTTAATTACTTAAAGGAGATGACGTGAATATGAGATGTCCATATTGTGAAGGAAAAATGCGAAAGGGTCAGTTGCATGCGGTTGGTGCAGGGGCAGGACTGGAGTGGAAAGAAGGCTCTGAGAGTTTGCGGTTAAATACGGATCCAGAGTTGGCAGCAAGGATATCTGGAGACCGCATAGCTGCCTATAATTGTGATTTCTGCAGAAAGATTATTGTTTCTTACGAATATTGAGATTTTCAATTCTTTGAATACGATTAATTGCGAGGAATTAGGCGATGAAGATAAAACGTGGAGATATTTATCAGATAAAATTGTATCTGGAACCTGGAAAAATTTCTGATCATAATAGAAGAGACAATGGAACTTTGAAATTTACAGGGTAGCATCATGGTTTATCGGATTGTTTATAGATGTAAATATTGATTTTGGTGATCCTCAAGGATTTTGGACTCTTAGGGTGCTGCTTCCTGTTTTGGCAATGGGAATTTGTATTCTAAAAGCTATCAAAAACAATGAGAAGAAATAAATTGGAATTTGGAAAGGGGGGCACTGCCATGCTGAGAAAGTTGAATTGTTTTTTAAACATCGTTATCGGTTCATTCATAGGAGTATTCATTGGGTTCGGAATTTATAAGTTTTGGCATTTTAAAACCTATCCAAATCTATATGTCATGCAATCTGCACCGTGGTACACAGAGTTACTGTTGGATGGTGCCTTGGTGGCTGTTGTGGTGGTCGTATGTATTATCCTAAAACTGATTATTTGGAGAAAGTTATAAATTTCTATTTACCTGATTCACGAACAGTTTAATAACAAATTTACATAGTATTTTATCCAAATGGTTAATGAGCTATTTTTATACCACAAGAAGAGAAACGAAATGTCACATAAATTAAAAGCTGAAGGGAAAACAGCCTATCCATTTTCAGCATTGGCGGATCCGTCTGCTAATAAGTGGTTTACAAATCAAAAAACTTGGTAAGGGTATTTTCATAATTCTGTTCAATTTTGTCTATGTTTTCGAGAATCCTGTTCATGTACAAATGCAACTAAATTAGAGTATAATAAGGGAAACCATTGAAACTGGGTTTCCGTAAAGGACATTCCTGTGATGGCAGGAATGTCCTTTACATATAGCGGTAAATTCTGAAGTAGTTGGCATAGAAGTTCATAAGGTAGTTGATGTATGCTTTAAATCTTTTCATTTCGTTTTCCTCCCTATATAGTCAAGTCTTTTTTCCTTGAAAATCAAGGATTTTTTAGTGTTTCATCAATAAATATCTCAGAAGAAGGAGCCATAGGAATGGACATTTCTCTGTATCTGGTACGAAAATAGCGGATTTTGGGTGCACGAAGTAAAACGTCTTCTTATTTCGTTCTACATGGCCTTGTGTGTACCCATCCATCTACGGCAACGAATCTCCCATGTCTACCAGGATCATCAGTCTATGCCAAGTCCTAACTTCTCTCGTCCCGCCTGTCCATAACCAGGGTGTCAGCTCAGCTCCTTTACAGGGTCTTGCCCTCTGGTGTGTATTCCTACCGACTACTGGCTCATTCTTTGTTTGTTGTATTACTGACTTCTTTCCTGCAACAGCACCTTCCGGTGGACGTTTTCCTGTTACATTCCATTTGTTTATTGCTTCCAGCTATCATGGCTGGTCTCAGTCTTCCATCTTTTCCTTTCAAAGACTCAGACCGGCCATGATACACTGTTTCTTTCTCTTTATGCTGCTGGCTGTATTTCAGGTCTTACAATGTCATTTAACATCTTCTGTCCGTCATAATCCACGCCTTTCGTTAGTATTGTATAAAATATCCGGATCAGTTTACATGCCACCGCTATCACCGACTGCATCTTTTTCAGCGGATTTTTCTCCCTTGTCCGGTAATAACTATGGATCTCCTTAAACTCTTTATTTTTTCCGATCACGGAGATCGTAGCTTCATACAACGCATATCTCAAACGCGTTCTTCCCCTGTGGCTGATCCTACTCTCCCCCTTATGTTTCCCGGAGCTGTCTGCAACAATGGAATAACCGGCAAGCTTCTGCACCTGTTTTGGATTATCAAAACGTCCAATGTCTCCTACTTCTGCAATAAAGCAGCTTACCGCCTTTATCCCTATCCCATTGATCTCCATCAGCTTATCTATATAGGGGATCTCAGAAAGTGTTTTCTCTATCTCTTCCATAAGTTCATCTATCCGTTTCTTATATCCCTCGTAATCTTCCAGCAGGTTTCGGATCTCTTTTCTGGCACTTCTTGGTGCTTCCGTATTTCCGATGCTGTGCTCCGCTGCTGTTACCAGGGTCCTTGCCCTCTTTATCCCAGCACCTTTCAGCCTTGCATCTCTCCATATCTTATTCACTCCATCCACACCAAGCTCTTTGATATCGCAGGACAGTGGTGCCTGTTTGATCACCATCAGTCCGCTTACCGCATCCGGATTCCTGTAAACATCTTTTATTTCTGGAAAATAGATGCTGAACCAGCGGGCGATCCTGTTCTTGATCCTTGTGATCTCTTCCTGTGTCTGAATACGAAGGTTAGACAGATTTCTGATCTCTGCATAAATCCCGGTTGGAATATATGGATAAGAGAACCTTCCTTCATTCACCAGACCCGCAATTGTCTTTGGATCCTTACGGTCATTCTTACTCTGATTATTGTCATCCAGTTCTTTGGATTTCTTGACATGATGCGGATTCACATGTACAGGCTTCATTCCCTGTTCCTGCAGGTACGCTCCAAGGTTTAGCCAGTAGTGGCCTGTTGGTTCCATTCCTGGAATCACAGTTTCCATTCCATGTTTCTCTGCTATATCATCCATCCAGTCCTTAAATGAGGGAAATCCTGCTTCATCGTTGCTGAAGGCGAACGGCTTCTTTGAGTACTCATAGTTGCGCCAGTTAAAAGCCCTTGCGTAATGGGTTTCACTTCCCACATCAATACCAACGATCAAAGTTTTTCCGTAATAGATGCAATTTTTGCGTTCTGTGTGTTATAATTCATTTCAAGTACCTCACTGTTTAATAAGATTTTTTACTAACCGTGCAAAGTCAGTAATCTTATTTTACTCTGAGGTATTTTTTCTCAACCTTCTTTCTCGGAATTCCTCTCTAGTAGATATGGGGATTACTCCCCATATCCCTACACAAAACCGTACGTGCGCTATTAACGCATACGGCTTTTCACTTTATATTCATACTACCTGTAGAACAGGCTTACTTTGATTCTTGGCTCTAATAGTGGGAATGTCCTAAGCAGCCCATTGTTGAATGTTTCCCATGTATAACTTCTTCTCTGGCTTCTACGATTTAGCCATTTAAACAGCAGTTTCTTTGTTATACACAGGAATGATTTAACTTCTCTTGTATTATCAGTTACACCATAGTATTGATAATATCCTCGCAGTTTTGCATTGATAATCTTGAATATCCATTCCAGCGGCAGTGTCCTGTGATTCATTATCCATTCTTTCATTGCTTTTATTTTACTGCGCAACTTCTTCTTACTCGTTTTCACTCTACAACGGAAAAACTGCTTTTTTCCGTCCATTCCGCAATAAAATGTGAATCCTAGAAAGTCAAAGGTATCTGGTTTTCCCTGTCCTCTTCTTTCTCTATTCTGCCTGGCAAACCTTCCGAACTCCAACGCTTTGGTCTTTTCTTCCGCTAGTTCGAGTCCATACTTTGCAAAACGTTCTTCTAGTTTCTCTCGAAATACTTTTGCTTCGTATCCACTCTGAAAGCAACAGACAAAATCATCTGCATAACGTATTAAGTAACATTCTCCGCTGCACTGCCTCTTTACAATCACATCAAACCAGTTATCCAGTACGTAGTGCAGATAAATATTTGCAAGTATCGGACTGGCTCCGTTTCCCTGTGGTGTTCCACGTTCACTGTCAAGATACTTTCCGTTTTCCATGATACCCGCTTTCAGAAATTTCTCTATAACCTCAAGAAATCTCTTGTCTGCTATATCGTGTCTTAGCATCTTCATCAGCCACTCATGGTCTACGTTATCAAAGAATCCTCTGATATCCGCTTCCACCACATAATTCGTTTTGCGATGCTGAACCATTTCTATGATTTCCCTAACTGCCTGATGACAGTTTCTGTTTGGTCTGAATCCAAAACTCTCATTATAAAACTTCGGTTCATAGATCTGCTCCAGTATCTGTGCGATTGCGCTCTCCACCAGTTTATCCTCATAACTGGATATTCCAAGTGGTCTCATTTTGCCTTTTGTTTCCTTGGGAATATAAACTCTTCTTGTAGGATTGGGGCGATAACTGCCAATTCTCATTCTTTTCACAAGATTCTCAAGGTTTTCCTCCAGGTTCTGTTCGTATTTCTCTTTTGTCACTTTATCAATTCCACTTGCCTTATTTTTATCCATAGCCTTATGGATTGCCCTAAGGCTGTTTATATTGATATAGGACGCAAGGTTTTGAACTTTCCTGTCAGTTACATTTGCTTTCGCAATGTTGTATTGTATTCCAAGCAACTCATTTACCATGATATCAGCTCTCCTTGTCTGCATGATTCTGATTTACTTGAAGCTATAAAGTGTACGCCCCTTCCCTCCACTGTGGTTAGCAGCTTCTTCGGTGTCGGGTAAGGGACAAACCTTACGGTTATTCCCTCCCCAAAGAACGGAACGTGCGACTTTCACCGCATTCCGCTCACGTATCTATAACGCATAATATCCCATTTGCGCGGCTCGATTGGAATTCATAGCTCTTTTTCGGTTCAGACGGTGCCTTTTTGCTCGGCATTCAAAGTATTCCCTGTCAAGAAATGGATTCTTGTTTAAAGATATTTGCCCTTTTCGCACAATTGGCATATCCATCATCAGAAATAGGATGTTTTTGTCCGACATAAATGTCCACTTTCTGCCTTTATGCTCTTTCCAGTATTTGTTAACTATCCAGTGCTTGTTTTTGTTTGGGTGTCTGCGTTTGGACCATCTCCACAACATTTCCCATATGCGATGATCCAACGTATGAAAGCACTTCTTAGCACATGATGAGTGATGATAATTTGCCCATCCTACTGTCACCTCATTTATTTTCTTTATGAGTATTTCCTGTGTGGCTGTCTGGTTTTCTTTTATTATTTCACTGATTTTTCTCGTAATTTTCTTCATAGATTTATGTGACGGCTTGATAATCAGTTTTCCTTTAAATTTACGAAAGTTCCAACCCAGAAAGTCGAATCCATCATTAATGTGAGTAATGACCGTTTTCTCTTCTGACAGTCTCAGTCCTCTTTCTTCAAGAAATCTTTCTATCATTGGTTTGATTTCTTTCAGTGTTTCTTTGTCAGATGCTGTAACGATAAAATCGTCAGCAAATCTCACCACATGTACTTTATGCGCATTGTACTTCACACTAAATGTCCTTTTAACTTTGCTTCTCCAGTATACATCCAGTATCATGGGTTCTAATCCATCAAGTACCATGTTTGCATAAGTTGGCGAGATAACTCCTCCCTGTGGAGAGCCTTCTATAGTCGGATATAACTTTCCCTTTTCTACATATCCACAACGCATGAACTCTTTCATAATTCTTTTGTTTCCGGGAATGTTATCCATCATCCACCGATGGCTGATTTTATCAAAGTAGCTTTTTATATCCCCTTCCAGAATCCATTGTGGAGAATCCTTTCTGCTAAGTACACTAAACGCATACTCACGTGCATCTTCAGGACTTCTGTATTTCCGAAATCCAAAGGAGATCCTGTCGGCAGTTGTTTCTGCCACTGGTTCCAGCGCAAGAAGTTGTAATGCCTGCATAGCCCGGTCTCTCATAGTAGGTATTCCCAAAGGACGCTTTTCTTTCTTGCCAAACTTTTCGATATATACCCTTTTCAATGGTTTTGCATGATATGTCTGGCAGTCCAGGCTCCTTACTGCGTTTACTTTTTCTTTATCAGATTTCCAAAATTCTCCATCTATACCTGGAGTTTTCTTTCCTCTGTTGCTAACCACTCGTTTAACAGCCAGAGCCTTCGCGTAAAATGAATTAGTTATTAAATACTGTAATCTCTTAACCAATCTCAGCTTTTGTTCTAATGTTGCCTTTACAATTCGAATCTGTAGCCTGTTAACTTGTTCTTCTGCTTTCTTCCAATCTATCTGGTTCCATTGAAGTTTCATGTCTGTATTGTCCTCACAAATGTGCCATTGAACTTGATACATTCACAGTTTCCAGTTTCTTCATGTAATTGATACGCGTTGGAAGTCTGCTTCCTTTCGGACAGGGCAAATCTTGAACCCTTATTTCATGCATTACACATGAACTTTCGCTTTTTCCAACATCCTCTGCCTTCTGTGCATTGTGCTTTTCTTACGATTAGCCTACCTTTTCCCAGGAGCACATAAGGTTTACCTTGTTTCGTCATTTAAATAATCTTGATATGTTTAGGTTCTGCCTATAGACCGGGAGTTCTCTGTCCGTTTGGCATGATACCATAGTAATTATCATGTCCCTGACTCCGTACTATTTTAGTCAAGGTGTATCAACCACTTTCACCTTTTACACGAGTGACGACCCTTACGACAGTTCACATACGTTAACCTTGCATATCTTTTCCTTGCAATAGGACAGATGTGGTTTCTGTCTTTCTCACGTTGTCCCGCTGCTCCGCACCTTTCATTACTTACTGGGCACTATGCGGTAGAAATACTACAAACGGATGTAGTAGTGAATTTATCACAATTTAAATGACGACTTGCAAGTCGCACACTATGAGCGTATCGGACTTCCTGTTATCCGTTTGAATTTCTATCGCATTTCTTTGGTTCGATTTTCATACCTCTTTTCGGGGAGATAACAGGACCTCAACTGTTCTGTATTGTATACTATAAATGAGCAAATCCTAAATTTTGCACAAACTAAAGACACCCTCTGCTGAATGATGTATAATTGAAGTGCGACCATCAACCTACTCACGCAAACAAGGGGGTCCCTGTTGCAAACATTATACATCATTCCAATAAAATTTACAATTACCTAAAAGCTTTAAAAATTCATCATTTTTTGTCGGATATTTATCTCCAACATTTAATGACTATTATTGTTTCTGTCTTTCTACGCGGATATCGTGGTAAAACGGTTGATTTTTCTATCACCAGCCAGCATCACAGGACAACCGTTGCTTATTTCCTGAATCATGGAAAATGGAACGATTCTGCCTTACAAAAAGCTCTGAAAAGCAGTATTGTTGAACTGATTTATCAGGAGGCCCGTTCTTCCGGTCAGCCAATCTTCTGCATTGTGGACGATACGATTGCTTCCCATATCAAGCCTTCGTCACAGGCTTTGCATCCAATCGAAGCGGCGTATTTTCATCAATCGCACCTCAAAGGACGACAGGATTATGGACACCAGGTTGTTTCTGTTATGCTTTCCTGCAATGGAATCACGCTGAACTATGCGGTCATACTGTATGATAAGACAAAATCAAAAATTAAAATCGTACAGGATATCGCCACGGAACTGCCGGAAGCCCCTGTGATTTCCTACTTTCTCTGTGACAGCTGGTATACGTCAGCCGGTATCATGAAAAGCTTTCTGGAAAAAGGATTTTATACGATTGGTGCATTAAAAACCAACCGAATCCTTTATCCGATGGGCATCCGTCAGAAAGCCAGCGAACTTGCACTTCGTATACGGAAAAGCGATCCAAATGTCAGCCCTGTGACCGTTGATAAAAGGAGATTTTACGTTTACCGTTACGAAGGAAATCTCAATAAGATTTCAAATGCAGTTGTTCTTCTGAGTTATCCAGAGGAATGCTTTGGGAATCCAAAGGCACTGAGGGTATTTATTTCCACTAACGTGTCCCTGTCTACGCAGGAGATTCTTGATTCGTATGCCAAACGCTGGTCTATTGAATTGTTCTTCCGGCAGAGTAAACAGAAACTGGGACTGGACAAATATCAGATCCGTTCCAGCCAGGGAATCCAAAGGTACTGGTTGATCATGTCATTCACCCATTACCTGTGCTGTATGTGCAAAGGAAACCACTGCACATTTGAAGAAGGTTATTTTTACCTTCAAAAACAGTTAAAGGAAGAACGGATTACAGCTATTTATCGGCTGATCCAGCATGGAGCTTCGCTTGAGGAAGTTTTAACGATTGCAGGGTGATTTTGTGCAATTTTCGTTATTTGCTCATTTATAGTTGTATACTTATCATCAACCTCGCCAAGCTCTCAGACTGGGGGATGTTTCTGTTTCCTTGCCATAGCGGTTACCGAAATGTTGTCTGCTGTAAATATAAGCACATCGACCATTTCCAACCTCATAATAATTTCCCAGCTCAATCATTTCACTTTCGTTTCGGCTCTGTTGCTCCCTGTCCTACGCTTAAATCTGACGTTACCGTTTCGACTCCAAGGACTCGGTACAGGCGGTTGGCTAGACCCTACCCGACAGGATTTTCCTGTTATATACAATCAGCTTACAAAAGCAAGCAGAGTTTCCTCCGCTCGCCAGAGGAAATCAGCTTAGCTGATTTCTCAGCTCGCACTATATTTGAATTATACAAGAAGCTCCCTACTGGCTCATGTCCAGAACTGTCCAGGTCTCCCAGATATGTCGAATATAACTATATCAGGTATGCCGTGCTCTGGGACTCCGGTGTGTTTTCATAATCTCGCTTAGCGATTATTCCTTATTGGTGACCCAGGGCGGTAGCAGACCACCCAACACAATCGATAATTCTAACGAAGCTCAATCACTTCACGCTTTCGCATTACGGCGTTCCTGTTCCCTGTCCTACGCTTAAACATCATTGTTAGCCTTCGATGCTCCAAGGACTCGGTACTGGCGACTTGCTAGGTCTTACCAGACTGGATTCCCACCAGTTATATATTCGGCACCGAACTGGCGCACATCTCCTACACTATATTTTATCACCCCTGTAAAGAGATTGCATTATTTAAGAGGATTGCTATAGGCAAGGACTTCCCTGTTGCCGAAGATCTTAGTAAGACCCCGGCGGATGCCGGTATAATAATCACCGATCTTTTCACCGGAAAACATAAAATCGTTCTCAATAGAAAGATGTTTTCCATGTTTGGCAGGACGTCCCAGCCGACCGGTATGCGTAGGTGCAATGCCAGCTGTCACAAAGGATGATGACATGATCTTTGCTGTGATATTCCGGCATAACGTGCCAGATTATGGATGCTGCCAGTTCCAGTTTGGATTATTTTTCTGCCATATACGATGACTAAGTGAAACGGAAAGGTAAGACACCTTATCATTATTCCAGACAGGTACGCAGAGCATAACACTCACAAAGTAGTATCCATTCAGTTAGTTGGAGCCATTGTGTGCAGCATGGTCAAACAGTTTTGAAACATTTTTAAATTTTATACTAAATTTGGATACCATTGTATCATCGATACGTAAAAATACCAACTGCATCTGCAAGGAATCAAGTATCAGTTTCAAAACAATCCGGGCAATGTTATTCACAAATCTGGAATAATCAATCTTTGCATAAGAACATGCATAATAAAATACATTCAGTGATTTCTTTGTTATTCCAGATAAAAATGCTGATACAAAAGCCGGATAGAATATGTAGATTCCAAAGTCAGTATAGATAGTATCTGCAGAAACAGTGTATCTGCTTTCGGAACGAATGTAATAGAAACTGTGTAAGTTCTTCTAATCTGCTCTCAAGATTTTATCAAATGCCAGAATTGTCAGTCAAGGCTGGAACCCTTACCATGACTGGCATTCCGACATTTAAAGCAAGGTAGTCAAGCAGGCAAAGGGGAAATTGTCAGACAATTTACTTACACGCTTTTTAGACATTCCCTTCGGACCAGAAAAAGTTTCAATATAAATCAAAAATATTGATGAAGTCTACCAATCAGGGGATTCTCGTTGTATAATGTATTTGTTGTGCAGGGTCACTCCTTTGTAATGTTTTTGTCAAACTCATTATCCATCAGAAAGTCTGTACAATATTTTTTTATAAAAAAGTTGTAAATTGGTGCAAAATATGTAAACGAATATATAAATTACTCTTAACAAACAGCGCTATATCATTATCCGTTTAACTTTATGTAAATTTTATTTAACCTGAGCAACCAGCCTTCTTATGATTATACCACTCAACATCTCTATATTTAAGTATCATGCTATTTTTCCACGGATCATACAAATCTCAATCAGCAATTACCAGAGGCTTTATCCACTGATGCCCTAATTTATTGTACTACCTAAATTTTCAGTCTGCTCATTTATTACTCCTTTTTGTCGTATTCCTCAAATCCTGCGAGTTTTGCCCGTTTGTAGGAAGCAAAGCTGCCCTCGTCCAGTGCGGTCCGGATTTCTGTCATCATATTATTGTAGAAATACAGGTTGTGCAGAACACAGAGACGCATGCCGAGCATTTCTTTTGCTTTCAGCAGATGACGGATGTAGGCTCTGCTGTAATGACGGCACGCCGGGCACTGGCAGCCTTCCTCAATCGGACGCGGATCCAGCTCGTATTTCTGATTGAACAGGTTCATTTTTCCATGGTTTGTGTAAACGTGGCCGTGACGTCCGTTCCGGCTCGGGTATACGCAGTCGAAGAAATCGATGCCGCGCTCTACGCCCTCGAGAATATTTGCCGGCGTTCCAACGCCCATCAGATACGTCGGTTTGTCTTTCGGCAGGTACGGAACCACTTCGTCAAGAATATGATACATCTCCTCATGGCTTTCTCCTACTGCCAGTCCGCCGACCGCATAACCGTCGAGATCCATCTCGGAAATCCGTTTTGCATGGTCAATGCGGATATCCTCATAAATCGCACCCTGGTTGATTCCGAACAGAAGCTGATGTTTGTTGATCGTGTCTTCCCGCTGGTTCAGCTCCTGCATCTTATTTTTGCATCGCTGCAGCCATCTCGCCGTGCGGTCGACAGAGTTTTGCACATACCGGCGCTCTGCCACACTCGACGGGCACTCGTCGAAAGCCATCGCGATGGTTGAAGCCAGGTTGGACTGGATCTGCATACTCTCCTCCGGTCCCATAAAGATCTTTCTTCCATCTACGTGCGAGTGGAAATAGACACCCTCCTCCTTGATTTTCCGAAGGCCTGCCAGAGAAAACACCTGGAATCCGCCGGAATCGGTCAGGATCGGTTTGTCCCAGACCATGAATTTGTGGAGTCCGCCCATCTTCTTTACGACTTCATCTCCCGGGCGCACATGGAGGTGATACGTATTGGAAAGTTCTACCTGCGTGCCGATCTGCTGGAGATCTTCGGTGGAAACAGCTCCCTTGATTGCTGCTGCAGTTCCGACATTCATGAATACCGGCGTTTCGATATTGCCGTGCACGGTTTCCATATGGGCGCGCTTCGCTCTTCCTTCCATTTTCAGAATTTTATACATAACGCTTTTCATCCTTTCTCAATGATCCCTGCCTCCTGTTTTCATGCAGGGCATACTATTTTTAGTATACAGGCAAAATCTGTTTTTGACAATGCCTGAATTTTCTTTTTTCTCTCTTTTTTCTTTCCCGCTTTCTCCATTTTTCACAAGGACTTTATACTTTTTTCATAAGACATCGCCTTTTTTCCAATTGTATTTCCTTATTTTTTGTCGTATAATGTGTTGAGATTGTTTCTTATTATAAAAGGAGTTTGATTCATGACTGATAAAAAATATACTCTTGGAATCGACATCGGTTCCACTACTGTTAAAATTGCGATCCTCGACGAAGAGAACCAGCTTCTCTTTGCCGATTACGAGCGCCATTTTGCAAACATCCAGGAAACACTTGCCCATCTGCTCGGGGAAGCCCACGAAAAACTGGGCGAACTGACCCTGCAGCCGGTCATCACCGGTTCCGGCGGACTCGCGCTTGCCAACCATCTTGGCATTCCATTCACGCAGGAGGTTATCGCAGTTTCCACATCGTTAAAAGCGCTGGCTCCGCAGACCGACGTTGCCATCGAGCTCGGCGGCGAGGATGCCAAAATCATCTATTTTGAAGGCGGCAATGTCGAACAGCGTATGAACGGTATCTGCGCCGGCGGTACCGGTTCGTTCATCGACCAGATGGCTTCTCTTCTGCAGACCGATGCAACCGGCCTGAATGAGTATGCGAAACATTACCAGGCCATCTACCCGATCGCTGCCCGCTGCGGTGTATTCGCAAAAACGGATATCCAGCCGCTCATCAACGACGGTGCAACAAAAGAGGATCTTGCCGCTTCTATTTTCCAGGCAGTCGTCAACCAGACCATTTCCGGTCTTGCCTGCGGTAAACCAATCCGCGGCCACGTTGCCTTCCTTGGCGGCCCGCTGCACTTCCTCTCGGAATTAAAGACAGCGTTCGTCCGCACCTTAAAGCTGGATGACGAGCACGCGATCGTGCCGGACAACTCTCATCTGTTTGCAGCCATCGGTTCTGCAATGAATGCAGATGGAAAGACCGAGGTTTCTCTTCTCGCGCTGAAAAAACGGCTCGAAGAAAAAGTAGCCATCGATTTTGAGGTTGCCCGTCTCGAACCGCTGTTTAAAGACAAGGAGGAGTACGATGCATTCTTGGCCCGCCAGAGCGTCAACAATGTTGTAACGGCTGATCTTTCCACTTACGAAGGAAACTGCTATCTCGGAATCGATGCCGGTTCCACAACCACAAAAGCCGCACTCGTTGGTGAGGATGGCGCTCTTCTGTATTCCTTCTACAGCAACAACCACGGAAATCCGCTCGGCACCTCGATCCGCGCGATCCAGGAAATCTACTCCAAACTGCCGGATTCCGCACAGATCGCCTGGTCCTGTTCCACCGGTTACGGCGAAGCACTCATCAAAGCTGCGCTGATGCTGGACGAGGGTGAGGTTGAAACGATTTCTCATTACTATGCCGCAGCATTCTTCGATCCGGAAGTCGACTGTATTCTCGACATCGGCGGTCAGGATATGAAATGTATCAAGATCAAAAACGGCACTGTAGACAGCGTACAGCTCAATGAAGCATGTTCCTCCGGCTGCGGTTCCTTTATCGAAACCTTCGCGCAGTCCCTGAACTACAGTGTACAGGATTTTGCGCACGAAGCACTGTTCGCAAAACACCCGATCGATCTTGGTACCCGCTGTACCGTATTTATGAATTCCAAGGTAAAACAGGCGCAGAAAGAAGGCGCATCCGTTGCTGATATTTCTGCCGGACTTGCCTGCTCCGTCATCAAAAACGCATTATATAAGGTAATTAAAGTTTCCGATGCCACCGAGCTGGGACGCCACATCGTCGTACAGGGCGGTACGTTCTACAACGATGCCGTTCTTCGAAGCTTTGAGCGGATCGCCAACTGCGAAGCCATCCGCCCGGACATCGCCGGCATTATGGGTGCGTTCGGTGCGGCGCTGATCGCAAGAGAGCGCTATTCGGCAGATCAGGAGACTACGATGCTCTCCATCGAAAAGATCAATGAGCTGAAATACTCGACCACGATGGCAAACTGCAAAGGCTGTACGAACAGCTGCCGTCTGACCATCAACAAATTCTCCGGCGGCCGTCAGTACATCAGCGGAAACCGCTGCGAGCGCGGTATCGGAAAAGAGAAAAACAAGGATCATATTCCGAACCTGTTCGAATACAAATACAAACGAATCTTCGGCTACCAGCCGCTGCCGCAGGATGAAGCAATCCGCGGAGAGGTCGGCATTCCGAGAGTCCTCAATATGTTCGAGAACTATCCGTTCTGGTACACCTTCTTCACGCAGCTGAAATACCGCGTGGTACTCTCCCCGACTTCAAGCCGCAAGATTTATGAGCTCGGCATCGAATCGATCCCGAGTGAATCCGAGTGTTACCCGGCGAAACTGGCCCACGGCCATGTGACCTGGCTCTTACGCCACGGCGTAAAATTCATCTTCTATCCGTGTATCCCGTACGAGCGTACCGAGTTCCCGGAGGCCATCAACCACTATAACTGCCCGATCGTTACTTCCTACGCGGAGAACATCAAAAACAACGTGGATGAGCTCCAGGACGACTCCATCACATTCCGCAATCCGTTCCTCGCATTTACGAGTGAAAAGGTTCTCGCCGACGGCCTGGCAAAAGAATTTTCCGGCCTGCCGGAGGATGAGGTCCGCGCCGCTGTCCATGCCGGATGGGAGGAGCTCGCCGCTGCAAGACGTGATATGCAGAAAAAAGGGGAAGAGACGCTGCAGTATATGAAAGAAACCGGCCGCAGAGGTATCGTGCTTGCCGGAAGACCGTACCACATCGATCCGGAAATTCATCATGGTATTCCGGATATGATTAACTCCTACGGTCTGTGCGTTTTAACAGAGGACTCTGTTTCCCATCTTGCACCGCTCGAGCGCCCGCTCCGTGTCAATGACCAGTGGATGTATCACACCCGTCTGTATGCGGCTGCAAACTACGTAAAGACACGCGATGATCTTGACCTGATCCAGCTGAACTCGTTCGGCTGCGGTCTGGATGCCGTTACAACCGATCAGGTTTACGAAATTCTGACCAGAAGCGGTAAAATTTACACCTGCCTGAAGATTGATGAGGTCAACAACCTCGGTGCTGCCAGAATCCGTGTCCGTTCTCTGCTCGCCGCTCTGCGTGCACATGACCGCAAACAGGCGGTACGTGAAATTGTCCCATCCTCGATCCAGAAGCCGGTCTTCACAAAAGAGATGCGCAAAGATTACACGATCCTCTGCCCGCAGATGTCACCGATTCACTTCTCGATTCTGCAGCCTGCATTCAATGCTGCCGGATACCATCTGGAAGTGCTTCCAAATGACAACAAAGAGGCGGTTGATGTCGGCCTGAAATACGTAAACAACGATGCCTGCTATCCGTCTCTGATGGTGGTCGGACAGATTATGCAGGCGCTGCTCTCCGGCAAGTATGACCTGAACAAAGTAGCAGTCATCATGAGCCAGACCGGCGGCGGCTGCCGTGCATCAAACTATATCGGATTTATTCGCCGTGCACTGGAGAAGGCCGATATGACGCAGATTCCGGTCATCTCGATTAACTTAAGCGGTCTGGAAGAAAATCCGGGCTTTAAGATTACACCGGATCTTGCTATTCGTCTCTGCTATGCAGCGGAGTTCGGTGATATCATGATGAAATGTGTTTACCGGATGCGTCCTTATGAGCAGAAGAAGGGAACGACAGACCGGATTCACAAAAAATGGGAGAAAATCTGTATTGATTTCATTTCCTCCAAACACCTGAGCCATACCCGGTTTAAACAGATCTGCCGCACCATGATCCGCGACTTTGACCATATTCCGATTACGGATGAGAAGAAACCTCGCGTTGGTATTGTCGGCGAGATTCTCGTTAAGTTCCTTCCGGCGGCCAATAACCATCTGGCGGAGCTTCTCGAAAGCGAAGGCGCCGAGCCGGTTGTGCCGGATCTGATCGATTTCTTCTGCTATTGCTTCTACAATACGAATTTCAAGGTAGAGCACCTTGGATTCAAGAAGAGCTCTTCGATGCTCGGAAATACGGGCATTAAGCTGATCAACTGGCTGCGGAGCGCGGCAGTTGCAGAGTTCAAGAAGAGCGAACACTTTGATCCGCCGGCTGATGTACGGGATCTGGCGAAGTATGCTTCTCCGATTGTTTCCTGCGGTAACCAGACAGGTGAGGGATGGTTCCTGACAGGCGAGATGATGGAGCTGATCCACAGCGACGTTTACAATATCGTCTGCATCCAGCCGTTTGCGTGCCTGCCGAATCATATTGTCGGTAAAGGTGTTATTAAAGCCATTCGCAAGGAGTATCCGAAGGCAAATATCGTGGCAGTTGACTACGATCCAGGCGCTTCGGAGGTGAACCAGCTGAACCGTATTAAGCTGATGCTTTCTACCGCGAACAAGAACCTGAAACAGGAACTTGACGGAGAGAAAAACGCGTAAAAAATTACATAATCCTTTTTCATTTCAAAAGACCCCGGTCGGAAAACAGTTTTTCATGTTTTCCGACCGGGGTCTTCTTTGTTAAGGTGTATCTTCTGTTTTTATCGGTAAATCCGCAGGATACGGAGAACTTTTACCAGTTTGGTTCCCATTGGCATGCGGCGCATTTCGGCTTCGGTTGTGCCGGTTACGACTACGAAAGCAATCAGGTATACCACGATTGCGATCAGAATTGCGGCCAGCATACTGATCGACGGGCGTTTTGTGATGGCGAACAGGCCATAATAAACAACCCAGGTTACAACACCCATGATGGCAGCGGCGATCAATGGTTTTACATACGTGTTTTTGAACTCATTGCGGAAGTTCAGGTGCTTGCGGATCGAAAGGTTATTCAATACACACATGCTAAGGGAGAACAGAATTCCCGCAAAGACGACAGCATAAATGTTTGTCTTTGGGAAAACTGCAAGGATCAGCGCCAGAACGATAAGATCCATCCCAAGGGAAATTGCCGCATTGTGCAGGGCTTTCTTCTGCTGTCCGATCGACTGCAGTACACTGTTGGTAATGGTGGACAGTGCAGAAAAGACAACTGATACGGCACCCATCATCAGCAGTTTGCCGGAAAGGCTTGAGCTTGACGGGAACAGAACGCCTGTAATCGGGAATGCCAGAACTCCAAGGCCGACGGCAGCCGGAATGGAGATGAACATGGTCAGGCGGATCGTTTCCAGAATTTTGTCGTTTGCCTCGTCGAGGTCACCGGTTGCGTAGCAGGAAGACACCTCCGGCATCATCGCAGATGCGGATGCGCTTGCCATGGCAAGCGGGACGTTAATCAGCGTAACGTAATAGTTGGAAAACTCGCCGTATGCAGCGTTCAGCGCTTTCTGGTTTTCGCCGTGCCATCCGAGGATGGTAAAGAACAGATAGTTGTCTAGGTAAGCGTTACAGTTATAAATAAAGGTCGTGAAGATGACCGGTGTTACCATCAGAAAGAGTACCTGAAAGATTTCGCGGTAGGATTCTTCGCGGTGGCGTATGTCTTTGGCTGCTTTTCGCAGAATGCTTTTCCGGTTTACCCCGTAAACGAGCAGCATAAAGCAAAGGCCTGCCAGCACACCGGCTCCCGTTCCGAGGGTTCCGCCGGCAGCACCGAATTTCGCACGCTCGGTGTCATTTGTCGCAAACTGCTGGATAAAGAACCAGGCTGCACCGATACTGAAAGCGGCGTTGAATATCTGCTCGATGATCTGTGAAATCGAAGTCGGCATCATCGTGCTGTGGGCCTGGAAATAGCCGCGCAGGACGCCGAGAATCGCCGAGAAGAAGATGGTCGGTGCCAGTACGCGCAGGGCCAGGATGGCATTCTGCTGGTTATACGGCAGAAGGAATTTTCCGCCGAAAAACGCCACCAGTGCAGCGATTCCTCCCACGATTACGGCATAAAGGAGGGCTCCGCGGAAAACGCGGTGTGCATTCCGGTACTCTTTTAATGCCAGGCGTTCGGATACGATTTTCGATACTGCCATCGGAATACTGTAGGACGAGATCAGCAGCAGGATCGTATACAGATTGCTCGCTGTACTGTAATAACCAAGCCCCTCATTTCCAATGGTTTCGCCGAGCGGCGACCGGTATAAAAGGCCGATCACACGCGAGATAATCGTTGCAGCCATTAAAATAGAAGTATTTCTCAGTAACGTATTTTTCTTTTTACTCATTCTTTCGCTCCCCGGATTACATTTTCAATCTGCCAGTCAATCGGCGCAAGACCGTTTTCTTCCAGATATTCGTTCGTTCTGGAAAACGGATGGCTGCCGAAAAATCCGCGGTATGCAGAGAGCGGGCTCGGATGAGCGGACATCAGCACCAGATGCTTTGGATTGTGGATCATCTCTTTTTTGCGCTGTGCGGGACGTCCCCAGAGAATAAAGACCATCGGGCGGTCCTGCCCGGCAAGGACTTTGATCGCCGCGTCCGTAAATTGCTCCCAGCCGATTTCCTTGTGGGAATTTGCCTGATGCGCGCGCACGGTCAGCACGGTGTTCAGCATCAGAACACCCTGCCGTGCCCATTTTTCGAGATATCCGTTGTTCGGGATGTAGCATCCCAGATCGTCTTCGAGTTCCTTATAAATGTTGACCAGGGACGGCGGAATGTCTACTTCCGGTTTTACAGAAAAGCAGAGTCCGTGCGCCTGTCCCGGCTCGTGGTACGGGTCCTGGCCTAAGATGACTACTTTTACCTGCTCGAGCGGGGTAAAGTGGAACGCATTGAAAATATCATCAGCCGGCGGGTAAATCGTGTGGGTTTTGTACTCCGCTCCCACCGTCTGAAACAGTTTTTTATAATAATCTTTGGAGAATTCTCCTTTCAGGGCATTGGCCCAGCTTCCGCTAAGAGGCGGCATATCGTTTTCTCCCTTCCTTTTACAGGCGGACCGGCACATCGCGGTCTGCCAGATATTCTTTGACTTCACGAATTTCCAGTTCTTTGTAGTGGAACAGGGATGCGGCGAGGGCTGCATCGGCTTTTCCTTCGGTTAAGGCATCATAAAAATGCTCCAGCGTTCCTGCGCCGCCGGATGCGATGACCGGGATGCCGACGCTCTCTGCGATCGTTCTTGTCAGCTCGATATCGTATCCCGCCTTTGTTCCGTCGCAGTCCATGCTGGTGAGCAGAATTTCTCCGGCTCCGAGGCTCTCGGCTTTTTTCGCCCACTCGACGGCGTCGATGCCGACATCGATCCGGCCACCGTTTTTGTAGATATTCCAGCCGCTTCCGTCAGCTCTCTTCTTCGCATCGATCGCAACGACCACGCACTGGCTGCCAAATTTCTGCGCCGCATCGTGGATCAGCTGCGGATTGTTGATTGCGGAGGAGTTGATCGAAATTTTGTCGGCTCCCTCGCGGAGCAGCATCTTGAAATCGTCTACGGTACGGATTCCGCCGCCGACGGTGAACGGGATAAAAACGTTTGCTGCTACTTTGCGCACCATATCAACAACAGTTCCTCTCTGATCGGAGGAGGCCGTGATATCAAGAAAAACAACCTCATCGGCTCCTGCCTTGTCGTACGCTTTTGCGATCTCCACCGGGTCGCCGGCATCTTTTAAATCGACGAAATTAACACCTTTTACGACTCTTCCGTTTTTTACATCCAGGCATGGGATAATTCGTTTTGTAAACATCCGTCAGTCCTCCTCTCCAATTTCCGCAAAGTTTTTCAGAATGGCAAGCCCAAGATCTGAGCTCTTTTCCGGGTGGAACTGGCAGGCGAACAGATTTCCTTTTTCCACAGATGCATGGATGTGTGTACTGTACTCTGTCGTTGCTTTTACAATTTCCTCCTCTTCTGCTTTCAGATAGTAGGAGTGGACAAAGTAAACATACGATTCCTGCGGGATGCCTTTGAATAAGCGTCCACCGTTCTGCAGATGGATGGAATTCCAGCCCATGTGCGGAATCTTTAAGCCCTCTTTGTCCGGAATCCGGAGAATTTCTCCTTTTAACAGGCCAAGGCCTGCAACGCCCGGGCTCTCTTCGCTGCGTTCAAACAGGATCTGAAGTCCGAGGCAGATTCCAAGAAACGGAGTCCCTTTTTCTACGATTTCATGAATAACCGGTACCAGATGATAGCGGTTCAGATTTTCCATCGCATCTCCAAAGCTGCCGACACCCGGCAGAACGACGTGATCTGCGCGTTTTAACACGTCTGGATCCCTGGTCAGTACAACCTCTTTTCCAAGGCTTTGAAAGGCTTTTTCCACGCTTTTTATATTTCCGGCATCATAGTCGATCAGTGCAATCATAGGTGGGTCCTCCTCGTTTGTTATTTCAGTCCACGCCCCCTGTCATTGGGGGCATCTCTGCTGTTCTTTTGCAAATAGTACACTTCATTCTAACATACCGTTTTCTAAAATTCAAATTTTGAAGGTTATAAAATTATACAAAAATGCAGAAATTCTTAAGATTTCTATAGAGAACCCCGGAAATGCTTTATTTATAGGCGTTTCCGGGGTTTTTCTCTGCTCCGTGGTAAGATTTTGGTAATAAATGGCGTTATTTCGTCTGCAAAAGGTCAAGTTTTTCCGCAACCTCGCTTTGCTTTGACGGGAACAGGTGCGCGTAAATGTTGAGCGTGGTAGAAACATTCTCATGCCCCAGACGCTCCGAGATCAGCAGGACGGAGAAACCAAGCTCGATCAACAGGGACGCATGGGAATGGCGCAGGCCGTGCAAGCGAATAGGCTTTACACCTGCTTTCTTTGTGTGGGACCGAAAGGCATCTGTATAGCAGGAATGTGAGTAAGGGAAAATTCTTGTGTCTGCGTCCGGCTGGTATATTTTGTTGATGTATTCTTGAAGAGCCGCACAAAGGAACTTCGGTATCGTTATTGTTCGGTTTGCTTTTGGGGTCTTTGGCGTCGTTATCATCTCAACGCCATATTTTCTATGATACGTTTTCGAAATGGTAATAGTGCCCGCTTCGGTGTCGACGTCTGAAGCAGTGAGCGCTTGCAGCTCCCCGATTCTCATTCCGGTATAGTACAGGGTGAGATACGCCATCCGGAACGGATCAGCCGCGTCAAAGGTTGAAAGAAAACGGTCAAATTCTTCTTTCGTCCAGAAGTTCAGCTTCTTCTTGTGCTTTACGGGCGTATTGCCCACAACCTTACAAGGATTCACTGACAACCCATAAAAGCGCATAGCAAAATTAAACACGCCGGATAACTCGACAAAGAGATCATGCCTATAGCCATCTGAGAGCGGCTTATTCTGGGCGCTGATGGCTGTTTTAAGGTACCCTTGCCAATTCCTTACATCAACCGGCATGATGGCATTGATGGGGCGATTTCCGAATACAGGGAGCAGCCAGGTATCAACCCGCATCTTATGCACTCGATAGGTTGCAAACTTTGTATTCTGCTCCTTGTCCTTCAGATACAGCTCAGAGAGCGTAGAAAACGGCATGTCTGGTTGTGCTGCCTGCCGCTGCAGAAAGTCCCGTTCCCATTCCTGTGCATCCTTCTTGCGCTCGAATCCGCGCTTTTTCTTCTGCTTTCTGGTTCCGGTCCAGTCGGTATAGTAGAAAATGCAATACCAGTTTTTTGTTTTATTGTCGTAATATGACGGCATAAAATCCTTCCTTCCATTCTGGCCGGGGGCGGTGGCTTAAAAATGAAAGGCTGGTTGTATAGTTGAGCGGTTCTGCTCCCACTGATCGGGCGGGGAACCGTTCTTTTTTTGAGTTTCAAACGAACATATGTTAGATAAAAGAGGGGTGAACGTTTCGGACATCCCTTGCGATTTCCAGTTTGCCGAACATACGTTAGATACTTCTGAACTATCAAAACGCTGAACGAGTCGTTCACCGTCTGCAGGTGTCGAAAATTGGACGGTGTAAAACTGGGGTTTTCTGGAGTAGTTGGGTGCAAAGAACTTTACACCCTGCTGTTTTCTGCAGTCCTGCGGGGCTGTCAGTCATTTCTGACTAAGAGTTTTTTTCATTTCTGGAAGAAACCCCACGTCATCGAGACGAACCCCGGCACGGGCAATTTATCCCATTTTTGGGAAAAACCTCAAATGTGGGATATACTCAAAAATGAGTAAAACTTGCTTTCCATTTTTGGAAAGCGCCTGCTTCTGATATTGCCTGCTCAAAAATGAGCAACCAATATTGCTTCCCGTTTTTGGGAAGCGAACTGCTCCACCGGTTCCGGTATTGGTATTCCCGAAATGAAAAACCAATCTTGTTTGCAAACCTTGTTTACCAACTTGCTCAAAAATGAGCAGGTTGCGCGGCTTTAGCTAAAAAAAGAGCGAAAGTGATTTCTAAGAAAATAGAAAACGGTTCACTCTTCCTGCAGGACGACTCACCGCCGCATTGCTGCTGAGCTGCTCCCGGGGGCTTGCTGCAGTAACGTTTCGTGACTCCATGGGGTGGCTTGCGTAGGCAAACCTACGGTTGTAAACAATGGTGCAAGTAACGCTTCGTGTCTTCATGGGTGGCTTGGTGTAGTCCCGATTCTGGACCCCATGGGGTAGCGTAAGGCGTACAATTTTGTACGGCTTCTATATGCTCAGTAACGAAACGTTATCGAGCTTAGGCGATCCCCTGTTTTTGGGGAGTGGTCATCGTGCCGGGGTGCGTCCTGCTCCACGCCGGTTCTTCACTTTGAAAGGGTGTCGAGATTCTCGACTCCCTTACTTATTCCACTTTGAATCATCATTCATGATATCAAGATCATGCTGCACATCTTCCGACGTTTGTTCCACATCGGTGCGGGCATGTGCTGCCGCCAGAAGCTCCTCTTCGTCTCGGTAGGAGCAGTCGGGTGCTTTTGCGTTAATAGTGTTAGGAGGAGAGACAGCATTTTTTGAAGAACCATTGTCCAGTCTATACTCAGGAATCTTTGTCAATAATTCTAAGTGTTCTATAGCTTTAGCTTTCCCAGCGTCATTTAGTTGTTTATATAATGTGTTCCAATCTTGCATTAATTGCTCTGACTTATTTTCTAAAAGAAAATTCAATTTTTCTTCATCAAGATCTGTCATAAAAGCAATGGAAATATCACCGAATAGTGCTTCTGTAGGGATATTTAAAGCATGTGCAATTTTCTTTAAATTTTCTAATCGTGGTGCTCGTAAATTTCTTTCATACTGTTGAATTGTGATAGTTGCAAGTCCTGCTTTTTCAGCAAGTTCTTTTTGGGTTAAACCTGCTTTTTGACGCTCCAATTTTATATATATTCCTTCATGCATTATTCTACGACTCCTTTCGATTACAATATAACATAAAATCATAAAACATTCAATCGAATCTATAAAAACTCTTGACACATTCGAACGAATGCGATAAAGTATAGAAAAGCATTCATTCGAATGCATCAAAAGAAGGTGGTGAGATGATGAAAGCAAACCGAAACAAATTGGAGCTTGCAATGGCAAAAGCCTGCATGAGCACGGCGGAGCTGCAGAAAGCGGCAGAGATGCCACGCCCAACGCTCAACAATGTGATCAGCGGAAAGAGTGCCAAACCGGCGACTATTGGCCGCATCGCAAGGGCACTGGGCGTTGATGTAACAGAAATTCTCGAAACTGAAAACTAAACCGAAGCACCGGGGGCGGTGGCTTAAGGATGAAAGGCAACCCGTAGAAGCGTTTTTTCACGCTCAGAACAGTGCAGATATAGAAATATATGCCTATCACGGTTTAAAGCCGAAATTCGGGCGAATAGCGCGTGATCCTGGGCACAGAACGCGAACGGGGAGCAGGACACGACAAGAAAGAAGGAGGTACCAGCATGACAGATAAGCAAATTTGCCGGTATACGGCACTTGTGTCGCGTAAGGCTGAAATATACAGCCGCTATAGTGGAATCCATTGGAAGCCCGAATATGGCGCGGAGCTTGAGAAAATAGACCGCGAACTTTCAGAACTCCGCCCATTGGTAGAGCAGGAACACCAAAAGAGGAAGGAGGGACAGAGATGCGCAAACAATTTATGACCGCCGCAGAGGTCGCAGAGACGATGGGCGTTTCCCTCGGTAAGGCCTACGAGCTGATCCGGGGCATGAACAAAGAGCTGCAGGAAGCGGGCTATCTTACGGTGTCCGGGAAAGTACCAATCAAGTTCTTTGAAAAGAAATACTTTGGCTTCGAAGCGGAGCCGGGAGCAGTACAGAAGCAGGAGGTAACAGCACAATAATGGCAAGCAAAAACTTATATTGGTTTAAGCTGAAAAATACATATTTTAATCAGCTTGTACAAAAGAAAATGAAACGACAGAAAAACGGAAAAGATATGCAAATTATATATTTGCGAATGCTTTTACTTAGCCTTGATAATCAAGGATACATTCATTACCAAGGGATCTATGATTCCATAGAAGAAGAGCTTGCCGAAGAATTTGATGAATCTATAGAACTTGTCAAAGCAACGATAGATTTTCTTGTTTCCAACAATATGATTGTTCGTTCAAACGACAAAGATCAAGAGAGCTATTACATACCTGAAGCGATTGAAAACGTAGGAAAAGAATGTGATAGCGCCGAGCGTGTCAGGCAGTACAGAGAGAGAAAAGCGTTACAATGTAACGGCGATGTAACGCAAGGTAACGCCCCTGTAACAACCTGTAACACAGATAAGATAAAAGATAAGAGTAAAGTAAGAGAAGATAAAGAGTTAGATAATACTCTTTATAATTCTCTTACTCTTAAAGAAGGGGATATGCTGCCGCCTCCTGCTGACGCCGGCGGCGCATCTCCCTTTACTCTTATGGATTGCAAACAATGTGCAGATGAAGGTAAGGTAAATTTATCAGCAAATGGGATTGCAGCGTTTTACAGTCGGATGGAAAAAGACAACTGGAAGATCAAAGGCGTACCGGTGGAAAACTTGTTAAAAGCAATGAGGGGATTTTCCAAAAATTACAAAAAGTATCAGAAAGAAGTTTCGGGATCTGAAAACAGTAAAAATGCAGCAGATCGTGAAGCACCAGAAACGAGTGAAACAGAAATACAACAGGAACCACAAGAAGAATATGAACCAACGGAAGAAGAATATACAAAGTGGCTTGAAGAAATGGGCTATGAAACAAAGGAGGAATAAAATTGTATTTACCAGATAAAAAAGTTTTATTGCGAAAAAAAATGATAGAAAGCATCGACCTGGTATTAGATCAATATGTATCTTCGAAATATGTTGATGAAATGCTTGAAAGTGATTGGAAAAATGATGGTGTAGAAGTTGTAAAACACATACCGGAATTTGTTCTAAAGTCTGCGTTTACACCGGCACAAATTTGCTTTATGGAAAATGATCCGCTTTGGAAAGTGGTTTTTCCGGAAAATCAGAAATTAAAGACCGATCCTTATCTAAAAAAATAATGTCAAAAACAAAAAAACTCCTGTGTGCTGGACGAGAAAACACACAGGAGCCCCCATTACCGGGAATTATGGAACGTAAATAATTATAGCACGGAACCGGCGGACAGGGCAAGCGGAACGTTGGGAGCAGGGCTGCTACTCGGACTTACTGAAATCAATAAGTAGATCATAGCCCATCGCAGAAAGAACCTTTTGTGCATCTTCAAAGCCAAAGTTCTTTTTTGCAAGTATTTTGGTGAGTCCCTGCGGTTTGATGCCGAGCTTTTCAGCAATTTCACGCTGCGATATTTGAGTTTCAAGCATAAGCTTCTTTATCTCGATAACGATTTGCTCGTTATTTTTGTAGTGTATAGCCATGCAATTACACCTCTCTTTCTTCTTTGATTAGATTATAATAAATAATTGGTTATAAGTCAACTTAAAAAGATAATAAATAATAAAAAATATATTACAAAACGGTTGACAAGTAACCCAAAAAGGGTTATACTATAATCATCAAAGGAAAACAAAACAGCGAAGGGTGAAAACGATGGGGCGCAAGCGTACCGGAGACACCAACACAACACCGGGAAAGGATAAGAAGAGAATGAGACGGCCAAAAGCCTACGATAGCCTTAAAGCCTGCCGGGGCTGGGGAACCTTTGAAAGAGAAAAGAAAGGACGATACAGGGTATGAAGTACAATCTTAGAAAGATCATGTTGAAGGCCTGGAAGACCTTCCGGAAGACAAAAGGGATCAGCTTTGCAGAAGCACTCCACAGAGCATGGCTTTCAGCAAAAGCCGAGGAGATCAACGAAAAACGGATCCAGCAGAGCAAAGCGGCCGCAGGCATTGCCGAAGAGGTAAACACCTGGGCGGGCTGGAAACAGAAAGGCTTCGAAGTGCTGCACGGTACAAAAGCGCTGTTCAACTGCTCCCTCATCTGGGGAAGCAAGGGCGACGGAGCCACATATAAAGCGAGCTTCTTTGGAGCATCGCAGGTACATACAGTAACAGAATAATAAAAAACCCCTTACCGATGCTACCAACACCAGTAAGGGAAAGCTGGATAGCTGCTATACTACCAACCTCGAAACAGTTTGTAGTATAGCAGGTTTCTGGCGGAAAGGCAAAGTGAAAAACGATGAATTTTAAAATTATCAACGAAGAACTGAAAATCGCATCCTGTAATGTGCTGGATCTTCCGGCAGATGTCGTAAAATCTTTTTATTGGGAGCCATCGGCCAGCCTGCGGAGTCTCACAGCGTTTGCGTGCACCAGCAAGAAAAAATTCGGTGAATGGTACGGCTGGCTCGTTCTGAACAAGGACAGCGCCGCGTTCGAAGGCTATCTGTGCATTGCCGAAAGCATCTTGAGCGGGGGGCACATTGAAGATCCAGCACCCGAAAGTATAAAGTCAACAGTTGAAATAATAGAATCGCTGTATGATCTGCGGAGAAGAGATGCACTGTGCTTTCAAGCAGAAGTAACAGACCTTACAGCCGCAGAAGGAGACGTGTTTTTACATCTGGTAAATAACAGAATGGCGTTTGATATTTTTGATATGCGAACGGCGTTTGTGTGCGGGATCGCGCAGGAAAAGCGAACAGAGCGCGCCAAAAAGAAAAAACGTGCATCACAGCCACAAGCGGACCTCAAAAGCAGCATCGTGGAAATGCTCGATTGTGCGGACGAAAGAAAGTTGCGCTTTGTTTATACGTTGATCAAGAATTTGATTGCTTAACGTAGCGAAACGCGACGGAAACCGGGAGCGGGTGCAGTCCTGCTCCCACAAGAAAAGTAGAGAGGTGGACAGAATGAAGATTTTAGATAGAGCGGCGCTTGTGATCGGTGCTGCAGGTATGTGGCTGTATATGGCCAGCGTGGAGCAGGACAGATGGAGCCGCGCGGTGCTGAGCGTTGCCATCGTGGTTCTTGCGTTTGTGCTCAAGAAGATCAGCGACCGCATCGCAGAACGCCGCGAGGAGCAGGAAGAGTGGGAAGAAGAACGCCGGAGCCGTGCCTTTGCGGCGTGGATCCGCACCGGATCACTGAAAGGATGATTCAGATTTCAGGTTTTTTCAGGTTTTGCTGACCGAACGAATTGTTCTGTCAGTGTTGGGAGCAGGTGCGGCGCTGCCGGATCAGAAACGCCTGCTCCACATACCGACATTTCCGACACCCTAAAAAAGGGGGCATTGCTTCGGCGACACCTTCAAAGGGGCGGACATTTTAGGGGCATCCTTTGCAGGGGTGTACCTGCAGGTACATGGCACACGTTGCCGCAGATTTCGCAGTCCCTAAAAAGACAAGTGTACTTGATGTACAGTTGTGCCTGGTAGAAAATAGGTGTATGCTCAATACACGAAGAAAGGGGTTGGATTTTATGAAAGATACGTTAAACATGCCGCCGCATGAGAGAATAAAGCTTTTGAGAAAAGGCGAGCAGGTTTTATGCAAGAAATGCAGGAAAGGAATCATGCGGCCGGTCGGCGATTATGAGAAAACCAATACTTTTTCCTGCGATTACTGCAAAAGTCAGTTGATAATTGACTAAGTAAAGGCGGCAGATGTCAACAAATGCCTACCGCTTGCCTGCTTTACAACCGTACCCGATAGTACGCTTGTTGCCCTTCTGGGGAAGGTGTTGGTGCACTGGATCCAGACGGCAGCCGTTGCGCCGGCGCAATTTATGTACACGAGAACGCGCGCACGAAGAAGTTATATAACACGGTATGCGCGTATAATAGGCTTTTCGGGTTCTGCCGGGCTTTCCAGTCCTTCCGGAAACGGTGCTACCAACACCAGAACCGGACGACCGGAGCCGCCCTGCTCCACAACATTCCCCAGAATGATACCAGTTCAGCATTGGAGCAACAGAGCCTTGAAAAGCTACGTTCTGGCCCTTATGGGAGCGATACGCCAATATCAAAGCCATACGGCCGGAACCTGTCAAAACCCAACATTGCGCCGGTTATATAGTCTTCCAACTCTTTCCAGAAATGAAACAGTTGAAAACGAAACGAATACGGCAAACGTTGCGAGCGAAAGCGAACGTTCGGAAGCAATCAGAAAACCACGAATGCGCAGAAATGCTCAGAGTCGTAAATACTAGAAAATACTACATTCTCAAAGTTTATTGCAACCGTGGAACTTTTCACGCTTGTACATGAAGCGAGCGGAAATGACAAGGTTTTACAAGGATTATCAAAGCGTAGGCAAACCTACGGTTGTAAACAATGGTGCAAAAAGAGATACAGAGAGGAGCCAACCATGGTAAAGATTAAAATATCCTATGAGACACCGGACGAGCTGGAAGAGGTGCTGCGACTGCTCCACCCGGTAACTTCTTCGTATAAGGTGGCAAAGTGCCAGAATGGGGCATATAGACGCGCATACGTAGAAGTGGCAATTAACCGACAGCAAAACGGCGAAGAAGTCAAAAAGTATTAGGGGTTGAAATCTATAAGAGCGGTTAAGAAATGTTAAGGTTTGGTATTTATAAGGAATGCTGACAAATGCAGACCTGCACACCTATAAGAAATGTTAACAAATGCTAACCTTGAAAACTTATTATTGCGAGGGACCGGGGACAGGTGGTATAATGCAAACCAGCAAACAAAAGTACCCCTGCAGGTTTCTTTCATCCTTCTGCTTGTCCTGCGGGAAGCCGATTTTTGAGGGCGTTGGAATGGTTGAGAATGTCAGTGCATGGCATTTTTTCAACTGCTCCCGCGCCCTTTTTGTTTGCGATCCCCCTTAAAGTGTGAGAAGCCCGTGGAATGATCCCCGCGGGCTTTTGACATATTCAGAGTGTATGGAGGTTGCCGAAGCATGACAAATGAAATTCTTGTTGAGCTGATCCAGGCGGGCGAGAACACCGCCGACAATATGCAGAAGCTGTGGGAGCAGAACCGGGGCATGATCTGGAAGCTCGCCCAGCAGTACCGGAACAAAGCCGAGATAGAAGATCTTATGCAGGAGGGTTTTATAGGCCTATGCAACGCCGTGGATGCATGGCAGCCAGATGCCGGGGCTTCCTTCCTGCATTATGCCGTGTTCTGGATCAAACAGGGAATGCGGCGGTATATTGACGACTGCGGGTATACGGTACGCATTCCGGTGGGTCAGCGGGAGCGGATCGGGAAATATAACCGGATCTGTCAGCAGTATCGGGCAAAACTGGGGCGTGATCCGCAGGACTGGGAAGCGGCGCGCCTGCTGGGTGTCAGTATGGCGGTATTGGAGCAGACGAAAGCCGATCAGCACCGCACGCAGGTGGTCAGCCTTGATAAAACGGTAGGCGATGAAGAGGGGACAACCATTGCAGAGCTTGTACCGGCGCCAGAAAACGGCTTTTCTGAGGTACTCGATAAAATACAGGGGGAGCAGCTCAAAGCGGTCATCTGGCCTATTGTTGACGCTCTGCCGGGCAAGCAAGGGCCTGTTATCCGGATGAGATACGAAAACGGTTATACACTGCGGCAGATCGGGGAGACGTTGGGAACCACGCCGGAATCTGTGCGCCAGACAGAGAACAAAGCGCTGCGGGAGCTTCGGCAACCCAGCCGACGGCGTTACCTGCTCCCATTCTTCGCTGATGATGACCGGATAAGGAACAGCGCCATGCAGGGAACTGGCGTGAACACGTTTAACTATACATGGACCAGCAGCACGGAGCGGGTCGCCCTGGATGCCTGGTAATGAGTTGGTAATAGAAAGTTGCAAAAATAGGAACAGAGAGCATCAAAAGACAAAAACGAAAGAAAAAGATAACGCAAAACAAGGAAAATACAGGGTGAAAAACAGCAATCTAATTCTTAAGATTTCTTTTACTCCCGCTCCTTTCTTTCTTTTTATACTGGACAAATGGCGGGCATCACGCTACAATAAGAGCGTTGCACTAAGAAACGATAACATTTTGTGAAAAACGAGAGGTGTATATGATTACCAAATATCTGATTGTATTTTTGATTTCCATGGTTCCGCTCATCGAGCTGCGTGGTGCGATTCCGTACGCGGTAGCTTTCCATATTCCGACGCTTCCGGCCTATCTGATCGCCGTCATCGGAAATATGCTTCCGGTTCCGATTATTTTCCTGTTCGCTCGAAAGGTTCTTGTCTGGGGATGTGATAAAAAGTATATCGGAAAATTCTTCACCTGGTGTCTGGAAAAAGGCGAAAAAGGCGGGGAAAAACTGAAAGCAAAAGCCGGTCGCGGACTTCCGCTCGCCCTGCTGCTCTTCGTCGGCATCCCGCTCCCGGGAACCGGCGCATGGACCGGCACACTGGCCGCAAGTATCCTCGATATGGACTTTAAGACCAGCGTTCTCGCCGTCATGGGCGGTGTTCTCCTCGCAAGCGTCATCATGCTGCTTGCAAGTTCCGGCGTATTCGGGGCAATTGGAGCGCTTCTGACGTAAACGGCTCTGCTTCCGTTTCAATTCCATAAAATTTGGCTTACAGCCGCACAGATTTGTTTTTCCGATCTGTGCGGCTGTTTTTGTATAGCTTTTTTCTAACAGAAATTTTCCCTGCTGTTTCCTGTCCATGTTTTTCCGGATCGAATTCTGTTTCTTTTCTTCCAGTATCTTCTTGTGCTATTTTCATTTTTCCTCTTGAACATTCGTTCGATTTGTGTTACACTTCCTTTATCGAACAGTTGTTCTCTTCGTAAAATACCTGTTATCTTATTGTTTTACTTTTATTCGTATTCATTTGGACATAGAAAGGAATTTTTCTGCCATGCAGTTATCATCACAAACACTTTCTCTCTCCGAGAAGCTGAATCTTCTCGCTGACGCGGCCAAATACGACGTTGCGTGCACTTCCAGCGGTGTGAACCGTGCCGGAAAACAGGGACATCTCGGCAATTCGGTCTCCTGCGGTATCTGCCACAGCTTTTCTTCCGACGGACGCTGTATCTCTCTGTTGAAAATTCTGCAGAGCAACGACTGTATCTACGACTGTAAATACTGTGTCAACCGCGCCGGGAATGACCGGCAGCGCGCCACGTTTACACCGGAGGAGGTCTGTACACTCGTCACGGAATTTTATCGCCGAAACTATATTGAGGGACTCTTTTTAAGTTCCGCCGTCTGCAAAAATCCTGCCCATACGATGGAGCTCATGTACCGCACTCTGCATCTTTTACGTAATCGTTACCGCTTTAACGGCTACATCCACGTCAAAGCTATCCCGGGCGCACCCGCCGAGCTGATCGAAAAGACCGGCTATCTCGCCGACCGCATGAGCGTCAATCTGGAACTCCCGACCGGAGAAGGGCTGCAGAAACTGGCCCCGCAGAAGACACAGAAAGCGATTTTAAAACCCATGCGCCAGATCCAGTCCGGTATTGTAGATTACCGGCTGACCGCAGGGAAAAGCGCTTTTTTAGAGCGTTCCTCGGGAAACCGCTATCTCTCCCACTCCATTTTCGATACACGAAAGCAGATTTCCGCCTCCGCTGCCGATCTGGGCTGGATCTCTTCCTCCTCCGCGCGGTCACTGCCGGAAAAGGAACGCTCTGCTCCCTTCGTTCCTGCCGGCCAGAGCACGCAGATGATCATCGGTGCGACAAAGGAAAACGATTACCAGCTTCTCTCCACCTCACAGCTTCTCTACCAGCAGTATGACCTGAAGCGCGTCTTTTACTCCGCCTACATTCCGGTCAACGAGGATTCCGCCCTGCCCTCACGTGAAACCAAGCCGCCGCTTCTTCGGGAACACCGCCTTTATCAGGCAGACTGGCTGCTCCGCTTCTACGGTTTTCAGGCGGATGAACTGCTCGATGAAGCCCACCCGAACTTTCATGCACAGCTCGACCCGAAATGCGACTGGGCGCTGCGCCATATGGAGCTGTTTCCGGTGGAGATCAACACGGCTGAGTATGCCGACCTTCTGCGCGTTCCCGGCATCGGGCCGAAATCGGCCATGCGGATTGTAAAGAGCCGCAGAAGCTCCCATCTTTCATTTGATCATCTGAAAAAGATCGGTGTGGTGCTGAAACGCGCCAAATATTTTATCACCTGCGAGGGAAAAATGATGTATCACATGCGGCTGGAACAGCAGTTTCTGACCCGGCAGCTCACGGGAGAGGAAGCCGCCTCCAACTGGGAGGTTTCCCATCCGGAACAGTATCAGCAGCTTTCTCTGTTTGATGCTGCCGTACCTGGGCATATATAATCCCGGGCGTTCTTCTCACGGAAAAGCCTTTTTGCTGTATCTGCGCTTTTTGCAGAAGGCTGTTGTCTGTATCAATTGATTTCAGAAAGGATTTTATTATGACTGTTTACACCTGCAGCCCGGATCTTGCGTCGATCCTGACCTGCATCTATGAAGCCTGGAATTCCCGTCTCGGCTACCGCAATGTACGGCTGATGACGGAACCAGTCGGCAATCTGGAGCTGTTCTGCGATTACTGCCATGTTGAGCCGGACACAGAAAAAGCCGCCAGCGTCACGCGATCCATTCAAAAGAAGATCGGCGCAGCAGCCTGGCGGCTCGTCTATCTCTGTGCAATGTCCGAGAGAAGCGACGCTCCCGACATCATTTATCGTTTTCTGCTCTACGGCTTTTCCTATGGAAAGGATACCCTGCATATGCTGCAGGAACCGGCGGTATTCCACGCTTTTGAAGTTTCCCGTCAGGTCACAAATGAAGCGCATTCGTTCCGGGAATTTATCCGTTTTGCAAATATTTCCTCCGGTTTTCCGATCCTGGTCTCGCATATTTCCCCGAAAGCCAATGTGCTGACCCTGGTCGCTCCCCATTTTTCTGACCGGCTTCCCTCAGAAAACTGGATGATTCTCGATGATAACCGGCAGCTTGCCGTCGTGCATCCCGCTGACCGGCCCTTTTATCTGACCCGTCTTTCTCCGGATGAAATAGAACGCCTTTCCCTCACGGAATCCACTTCGGACCCTTACGAAGAACTCTGGAAAGGATTTTTCACCGCAATTGCCATCAAAGAGCGTTCCAATCCCGACTGTCAGCGTACGCATCTGCCGCTCCACTACCGGGATCATATGCCGGAATTTAAAAATTTTTAGAGTCTTAGAATTTTTCCAGCTGTTCCATGTTCAGCACAAACACAGTACAGCCTCCTGTCTGGGTATCAATCGGAACAGAGTAATTTCCGCCCGGGCAGAAGTTTCCGCTTTCCATCGGGGTGGCCGCATAGGTAACTGTTTTCCGAAGCCCTGCTTCCTGTTTTAAGATCGCAAGCACAGCGTCGAGCTTATGATCATCGGTTCCGATCAGCAGTGTTGTGTTCTTCTCCTTCAGGAAACCGCCGGTCGTGGCAAGCTCCGTCACAAAAAAGCCTTTTTTGTTCAACTCGGCAATGGTGTCTGCCTCGTCCTCTTTCCGTAATACAGCAACAATTAACTTCATACAAATTCCTCCTCGCATCCTCCGGTCAAACGGATTCTGATTTTTGAAAAGTCAGCTGCTTATGCCGTATGGCACATTGCATTTTTCTGTTTTCACAGTAAAAATAGCATAATGTCACGGAAAAAGAAAGTCTTTTTTTACTTTTTCACTTCAAATCCGTATGACACGGTTCCATTTTCGAATACCGCGTCCACTTCGTAGATGTAGCCGGCCTCGGCTCCCGGAATGCTCCAGCTCTCCGCATGCTCCACAGAAACGCTTTCTCCCTCCGGGTAACCATTGCCAAAGTTCTGCCCCCGGTCTTCGGCCGGCCATCTTTCTGCTGTGACAGAATCCGGCTCCTCCGAGAAGACAAGCTCCAGATCGGTTTTTCCTTCGTCATTTGCTGTATGCAGATCACTCAGTTCCGTCCATTCCAGAATGAACGCACTGTCCGCAACGACGTTCTGACCATTGCCGTCCTCATCAACATAAGACCAGGTATAACCTCCCTGTGTTGCCATAGCTGTCACCTGGGCATTTGGCTGTGTGTAGCACAGATTCAGAAACGGAATTTCCGATGGATCCTTTTCCGGCAGAATCTGGGAAAGTTCCTCATCGAATTTTTCTGCATCCGCCTCCGTACCGCCGCTGATTCTCATAATACGGCTGATACCCGGATATTGTCCCGGATAGGAGTTCAGCATAATACCGTCGCCCTCCACTTGAAGAAAATCTCCTTTTTTGATCTCGGACGGATCAATAGCATTTCCATTTTCATCGTAAAGTGTGTCGGACGGTGTATGTGTCACATAGATGTTTCCGTGTTCCAGATCTCCCAGGTACCATAACCCGGAATCTTCTGCAAGAAATACGGCTTTCTGTACTTCTTCTGCCCTATTGCTGTCCGCTGCAGTACTTGCTGTATCTGCATTCAGATTTCGGTCCCGTTCCGTTTTCATATAGATTCCGCCTCCAATCAGCACGGCGGCAACTACAACACCGGTCACTCCAAAAATAACTGCGTTTTCTTTTTTCATAAGCGTATTCTTCCTTTCCTGTTGTTTTCCCGTTTTTTTTACACGACTTGTTTTATCTTTCTGCAAGACATGCAAGAAACGGTTCCCCGTACTTTTCAAATTTGCTCTCGCCGACACCAGAGACCGCCAGCATTTCCTCTTTGTTGGACGGTTTCTCCATCGCCATCTGGATCAGTGTTTTATCCGAGAAGATAATATACGGAGGCACTTTATGCTCCTTTGCAAGCTCCATCCGGAGTGCCCGCAGTTTTTCGAATACCGCGGCCTCCTCGTTGGAAAGATCCTTTGCCGCTGCCGAGGTTTTTGTCTTTGTCTTCTCTTTTGCGGCTTTCGGAATCCGTTTTTCTTCTTTTGCCATCTTCATCAGCATCGTGCCGTCCTCATCCAGCAGCTCCGCCGCTTTTGGCAACAGGCGCACAATGCTGTATGTGTCGGCCGTTACATAGAGATATTCCCGGACCTGCAGTTCATTTAAGATCTGCCGCAGCCGGTAGACCGGCTCTTTTGCCAGTTCCCCGTAATGGGAGTTTTCATCCATGCGGTACTGGCGGATTTTCGCGGTATTCGCACCGTGCAGGGTATCGAGAATCACCGTCGTGCCGTAGCGCTGACGGCATTCCCGCACACAGCCAAGGATTGCCTTTGCCGCCGCTGTCACATCCACCGTTTCAAATTCCGAGAGGCAGTTGGAACAGTTTCCACAGTAATTGGAACCGTATTCCCCGAAATACCTCAGGATATAATCTCTGAGGCACTCATGGGTGAAACAGTAAAACGTCATTTTCTTCAGCCGTTCCTCCTCCCGCTGACGGATCAGCGCTGTCGTCTCGGGATCCTCACTCTCCTGCGCCATGTTTTCGATAAAAAACTGGTTTGTGATGACGTCCTGTCCCGCGTACAGCAGAATACATTCCGCCGGAAGGCCGTCCCTGCCTGCTCGTCCGGCCTCCTGATAATAGCTTTCCATGTTTTTCGGCATATTATAATGGATGACGTACCGCACATTCGATTTATCGATTCCCATACCAAAAGCGTTTGTCGCTACCATGATCTGCTTCCGGTCATAAATAAAATCTTCCTGGTTTTCCTTCCGTTCCAGGTCAGAGAGACCCGCATGGTATCTTGTGACAGAATATCCTTTCTGCTCGAGTTTCTCACAGACCTCCTCCACATTTTTTCTGGTCAGACAGTAAATAATTCCGCAGTCCGCCTCGTGCTCTGCAAGGAATGATTCCACGGCTGCGAATTTATCTTTCGGCTGCTGTACCGTAAATTTCAGATTTTTCCGGTCAAAGCCTGTGACCAGACGTACCGGATCACGCAAAGACAGTAGTGCTTCGATATCATCCCGTACCTCTTTTGTTGCCGTTGCCGTAAAGGCACCGATCACCGGCCGTGCGGGAAGCTGCTCGACAAACTCTGTGATTTTCAGGTAGCTTGGGCGGAAATCCTGACCCCACTGGGAAATACAGTGTGCCTCATCAACACTAATCATCGAAATTTCCATCGACTGCACCGCGCACAAAAATTCCGGTGTCAGAAGGCGTTCCGGGGCGACATAAATAATCTTGTACCGGCCCTCCATGGCAAAGCCGAGTGCCTTCCGGTACTGCGCCGCACTTAAGGAGCTGTTCAGAAACGCAGCGTGAATCCCCGCCTGGTTCAGGGTCGATACCTGATCCTTCATCAGAGAAATCAACGGTGATACCACCAGGGTAATTCCTGGCAGCAGAAGCGCCGGAATCTGATAACACAGCGATTTTCCTGCTCCGGTCGGCATGATGCCGAGCACGTCCTGTCCGTTCAGAAGCGCATCCACCAGCATCTCCTGCCCCTCCCGGAAGGAATCGTAACCGAAGTACTTTTTTAAAACCTCATATTTTGTCATCTTGTTTTTCTCTGCCCTTTCCATCCACTCTACCTCCATTGTGACATAGATTGCAGGTAAAGTCAAACAGATGTGTGCCGCATGTTTTCTTTCATCCATACATATATTGTCTCAAAAAGTCCTGGAGGGGGATTTTATGCGTTCTCTTTCACCCCTTTCCCGCCGGATCCTGAAAAAAGCCGGTATCGCCGCCGCTTTTTTCTGCTCCGCTTTTCTTTTTGGCTCTGTTCTGTCCCACTTTACCTGCCGTGCGCTCCGAAAGGCAGCCCCAGTTTTTCTCTCTGCTGCGCCGGAGACACCTGTTTCTTCCGTTTCGATGCCCGTCCTCTCCTCTGCTGCCGAAAACTGGGGGCTCTCCTTCCCGGAAAAAGGGAAGACTCCCGTCGGCAATGCTACATCCGAAGAGCTTGCCGCCTACAACGCCTGGTTTGCCGCTTCACCGGAAGAAAACATCATCTATCTGACGTTTGACTGCGGCTATGAAAACGGCAACACACCAACGATTCTTGATGCGCTCCAGAAGCATCAGGCTCCCGCAACGTTCTTTGTCGTCGGCAATTTTCTCTCCGACCAGCCGGATCTTGTCAAACGTATGGCAGCGGAAGGCCATATCGTCGGAAACCACACCTGGTCGCACCCGGATATGTCCAAAATCTCCACGCAGGAAGCCTTCTCAGAAGAACTGAACCGAGTCTCCACACTTTATCAGGAAACCACCGGCCAGGAAATGGTGAAATTTTACCGGCCGCCGCAGGGAAAATACAGCACACAGAACCTGCAGATGGCAAAGGACCTCGGATACCAGACGTTTTTCTGGAGTCTCGCCTATGTAGACTGGTACCAGGATCAGCAGCCGACCCACGAGGAGGCTTTCAAAAAGTTGACCGGACGCATTCATCCCGGTGCCATCGTCCTGCTTCATAATACCTCATCCACCAACGCGGAGATTCTCGATGAGCTGCTGACGAAATGGGAAGAAATGGGATATTCTTTCGGCTCTCTCGATCAGCTCGCATCGAAATCTGCCTGAGGACCGGAAATACGGTTTCTCATGTATTTCTATCTTTCTTTTGTTCTGCTTTTTTTATCCTGCTTTCAAACCGGAATGCCTCCTCTTTTACTTCCTTCCAGAGCCGCAGCACACAGAGCAGGTTCGGCACCGCCATGCAGGCATTGGCAAGCTCCGCAAAATTCCAGACCGTTTCTGCCATGCAGACGCACCCGGCAAACGCTGCAAAACAGAAGAAAACACGGTAAACCATTCCGAAGCTATCCTTTTTCACCAGCCAGAGAAACGCCTGCTCCCCCTGGTATGCCCAGCCGGCCATCGTTGCAAATGCGAACAGCAGAATCCCGACCGCGACAACATAGCCTCCCGCCGGTCCGAACACACTTTCAAAGGCCTGAATTACCATCGCCGCTCCATCCGCTTTTTCCGCCTCCAGTATCCCCTCTGCCGCCCCGGTCACTCCAACGGCAAGGCCGGTCACAAGACAGATCACCATGGTATCAACGAACACACCTGTCATGCTGATGTACCCCTGCCGCACGGGATCGTCGGTCTGTGCCGCCGCAGCACTGATTCCGCCTGCTCCAAGCCCTGCTTCATTCGAAAACACACCGCGGGAAATTCCATACCGCAAGGCCGGCGGCAGCAGGGAAATTCCCGCACCCACCGCTCCTCCCGATACCGCCCGGAAAGAAAACGCGTCCCGTACTATCGCAAGCAGTGTCCGCGGAAGCTCTCCGGCGTGCAGACCGATTACCATTCCTGCCCCGCCCAGATAAAAGAGTGCCATTCCCGGTACCAGCACCTCCGCCGCTTTTGCAATGGAACGCAGTCCGCCTGTCACCACGAGCAGAAGAAGAATCGTCAGCACCAACGCGCTTTTTTCTCTTGCCACGCCAAACGTATCCTGCATCGCCAGCGCAATCGAGTTTGCCTGCGTCATATTGCCCATTCCGAGAGATACCAGCACGGTGCTTCCGGCAAAAAACACAGCCAGCATCTTCGCCAGCCGCTCCCCCGGAAATGCTCTGGTCAGCGTCACCATCGGACCGCCGCAGTATGTTCCGTCTTTTCTTTGCATCCGGTACTGCACCGAGAGAAAACTCTCAGAAAATTTCAAAGCAAGTCCCACAACCGCCGCCAGCATCATCCATCCCAGTGCTCCTGGTCCTCCAAGCGCCATTGCGGAGGCAACCCCCACGATATTGCCCGTCCCGATTTCCGCCGCAAGTTCCGTCATCAGCGATGCGAACGGCGAAACTCCTGCTTCTGTTTTCTCCCCGCTGTATCTCGCCTCACGGCCGAATGCTGTACGAAGCGCAAAGAACAACCGTCGAATGGGTAGCGCGCGAAGCTGGATGGTCAGAAAAATGCCTGTCCCAAGCAGCAGAAAAAGAAGCGGCGGTCCCCAGGCGGCTGCATTCACCGCTTTTAGAAATGCATTGATTTTTTCAAGCGTGGCCATATCCATTCCTCCCTGTACAAAGTTCCAAAGGAAAGCAGTTCCCGTCCCTCCATTGTTAAACGGTTTTCTGTCCATGCATCGCAATGTTTTCTCTGCACTTTATGCAGCACCGCACAAAAAAAGAACCCGACAGCAGCCTTACGGCCCGTCCGGTTCTTTCGATCTTCATCTTATTTTGTTGTATTCCGCTTCCGCCCGTTTTTCAGGACTCCTGCTCCTTTAAATCATCCGCCACGAGAACACCCGCTTTGAAGCCCATCAGCATCATCTCGAGCATTTCTGCATCGTAATTGCGGTATTTCAGGTAATAAAACAGCGAATCGAGATAATTCAGAAAGCCTTTTTTCGTCTCCGGACTTAAAATCACCCGTTTTCCGTCGCCCATCAGATATTTGGCAATCCGGGAAAAGACGAACTTTTCGTTCAGAAATGCCATCGCATCCGATGTCTCATCCTCCACCAGGATCTGGATCGGTTTTCTCCGCAGCAGCCAGTAGGTCTCATAGGAGATCACTTTCAATGAATTGATATGCTTTGCCTGATGAAAATGTTTCAGGCGGGAAATATCCGTGAAATAGTCCAGCACTGCATGGCTCAACAGCGACTCGCTGATCTGGATTTTCTCGCGGATGCCGAGACTCTTGGCAAATTCCTCGATTTCTTCGTAAAAAACAGCGTAACGGCTCTGGATTACTTCCTCGGAAAATTCTTCCAGAAGTCCGTCGTAGTTTGTGTATATTTTTTCTATTGTATTCATTTTTCCTCCCCGGGCAGATTCAGGATTTCATAGCAGAGTTTCGTCCGGACAAAGTCGGTATATTCGGTCATCTCGCGTTTTTCCATTGTTCCGTAGCGGATCGGCGAGGTATTTCCCATCAGATGTTTTCGGATTTTTCCGGCTTTGACTGCCGCCATCATATTCTCCGCAGAGTCCTCTGCTGCATGAGAGAAGCCCATGCGGCCCGTGTTTCTTCCATCCATTTTTTATCCTTTCCCATGTCTGAAAAGCAGTTTTATTCTTTCAGTATGCTCCAGACGGCATCATCCATCGTATGAATTTCATTCAGATCGCGTTTTTCCACCGCTGCCTTGACCTGCGGTTTTAATTCACGCTTGCGCACGATCGTTTCCTTGCTCTGGAACTTCTCATCCGGCACAACCTGGAGACGGCGGTAGAACGATCCCATCTCATCTCCCATGCCCGCCAGACGGTTCAGCAGCTCGGAAAACTCTGTCAGCATGGCGTTTCCCTTGCGCCGCGGGTAAAGAATGCTGTGGTCAATCTCTCCCCAGCCCTCCTCGAACAGCGTCTTAATCTGAATTTCAATGTAGACGCCGCGGTAAACGACAATGTAATGCACCGCACGGTAATGTTTCCGGTCCAGAATGTTCTCCTCCGGAATCCAGTTCACATAAATGTCGGCGTAATCGCCAAGTCTTGTATGGACTTTCGGCGGCTCTGCCATATAGCCCGATGCGTTCTGGTCGTAGTCACGGCCGTAATCACGGATGTATTTCTCCGGATCATTTTTAAACCAGTGCGTAATGTATTTATGGAAGTTTACCCAGTCCTCCCGATACAGCAAAAGTCCCCGGATTCCGATCAGATCTGTCACGTAACGCATATAGCTTGTCGAATCCATTTTCCGGTACTTTGCATAATTTTCTAGGCGCTTGCGCACCAGCTTTTCCACCAGATGTTCGGTGTCCTTCAGACGGCTGTGGTACGACTGCAGTCCGATCTCTTTTTCCTTGTCCTGCAAAAACTCTGCCACAAATTCTTTTCGGATCTTTTCCAGCGTCGGACGGCGCCGTTCATAATCATCCGCAATTTCCAGCAGTTCTTCCCAGGAAATATCTGCTTCCTCAAATTCCTGCGGCAGAATTCCGAATTTCTGCAAAAACTCGTCCTTTGTCAGATACACGTAGATTCCTCGCTCTCTTTGTCAATTCAACGTACAGGTTTCTTTTTTTCAGAACGCACCCCGGAGAAACCCGGCCCCGCTGCGTTCTGACGCACCGGAGAGATTATAGCACATTCATCCCCGCTTCACAAGTAAAATCTTTATTTAAGAATGCACATTTCCACTTTAATCTTTCTGCCAATTTCTTAAACTTTCCTTAAGCTGTCTTGATGTTTCACCTGCCCCATGGTAAGATAATCGTGACTTGGCAGAATTGTCTGCTGTTTACACTTACATTAAGAGGGAGGTCTTTTTTATGTGGACTCGAGAGGAACTGAAAACCCGCGGAAAAGCCGCATTTTTACGCAATTACTGGATCTGTGTGGTAGCCGCCTTGATTCTGACTCTGCTGGTCGGAAGCGGTACTTCTAATTCTGGAAATTCCAACAATGACAGCAATCAGACTAACTCGGTCGGTATATCTGGATTTACGATTTCTTCCGATAACTTCAATGTGGAATCCTTTGCAGAAAAATTCACCCCGCTTGGACCGGTTAAATTTGTTTTTACTGTCTTCAGCGGCATTGTACTTCTTGTCATTGGTCTTGCCTTTATTCTGATCCGTATTTTTGTTCTTGCACCATTTGAGGTAGGAGGCTCGAGGTTTTTCATTGAAAACTCGATGGAAAAAGCGGGACTTGGCAACATACTGTTCGGATTCCAGAACGGCTACTATGGAAAAACTGTGTGGACTCTGTTTTTAAAAAATCTTTATATATTCCTCTGGTCGCTGCTTCTTCTGATTCCTGGAATTGTGAAAGCTTATGAATACCGCATGGTTCCTTATCTTCTCGCCGACTACCCGGAACTTTCGACCGAAGAAGCATTCCGCATCAGCCGTGAAATGATGAACGGTGAAAAGATGAATACATTTATTCTTGATCTCTCCTTTATCGGATGGTATATTCTTTCCGGAATCACCTGCAATCTTGTCGGTATTTTCTATCTGTATCCGTACAAATATGCAACCGATGCCGAACTGTTCCTGGTTCTGAAACAGAATTACTTCTCCAGCCGGAGTTATGGCAATACGTATCAGGCTTACTAAACCGCACAAAAAATCAGGTGCTTCTCTTTTTCGGGAAGCACCTGATTTTTTATGTATTTCTTTTTAAATATCTCTTAGATATAATCTTTCATTTCAAAATACCGCATCAGAATATCGGCACAGTTCTCGATGCCAAGATCCGAGGTATTCAGGATCATATGGTAGTTATTGACATCGCCCCATGTCTTTCCGGTATTTTTATAATAATACTCTGCACGCTGCTTGTCTGTCTCTTCCAGCATCACCTCAGCCGCCTCTCTTGTCAGGGAAAACAGCTTCATGATACGTTTGATCCGGTCCTCTTTGTCCGCGCAGACATAAATATTGATGACGTTGCTTTTATCTTTCAGAAACTCCGAAGCACACCGTCCAATGATAATACACGGCTGTTTCGCCAGCTCGCAGATCGCATCCGCCTCAGATTCAAAGGCATTGTCACGCATGCCGTGCTCTACATCGTCCTTATCATATACCGGGATATGCAGTCTCTCGGAAAGTTCTTTCGCAATAATACTCGCCCCAGTACCAAACCGGCGGCTCATCGTAATAACTAAGTTCATTTGCCACTTCCTCCTTCGCACTTCTCATAACGCAAACAAACGCCTTATGACAAATCAAAAAATTTTTCTTTCGCTGTCTTTTATTATAACAAACCCCCACCGAAAACTCAAGGTTTTTCGACAGGGGCATGGATCACTCAGGCGATGGTGATTTCTTCTATTTTCTTTTTTGCGAAATGATTGAATGCCGCGATGACTCTTCCTGTGCAGACCATGGCTATAACAGTGCCGATTCCGATTCCTACCGGGCGGCCGGCATCGACAAGGCCGATCGCAAGGGAAATGACGATGGCGGAGAAATCAAAAAGATTTTTTCCGAAGCCCATGTTCTTTCCGCAGCGCTCGCCAAGAACTGTTGCCAGGCCGTCGGCCGGGTTTGGGACGATGTTGACGTCTACGGTCACAGCGGCTCCGATTCCCGTAAGAATGATGGCAAGGCCAAGAACGAGAAGCCGCATTCCCATCTGATCAGGTGCCGGGAGAATCCGGTCGAAGATGGTGATAAAGGCGCTCGTCAGGTAACTTGCGGCAACCTGCAGAAGCTGGAACGGCGGGAATTTTCCTTTCAGCAGTACGATCTGTAATACGATGAAGATCAAATACGCCACGAAGACGGCGGTTCCTGTTTCATAGCCGAAGATCTGTGCCACGGCGTACGGCATGGAGATGATGGGCGATACGCCGAGGTTCGTCTTCGTATTCAGTGTGATACCGAGTGCCAGCACCATAATTCCAATCAGATAAAGCGCAATGCGCAGAATCCATTTCTTTTGTTTTTCCTGCATAATTTTCCCTCTTTTCTTTCTGTAACAACGCTTCTATCTTAACACACATCAGGGAAAATGTGCAGTAAGTCTATCGGATGCAGGATTACTCCTCCTCCAGCACACAGCCTTCTGGTGCATAAGTTTCAAAAAGCCAGTCCTCAAGCGCATTCAGATTATCATCGGAATGCTCGACCTCACGCGCATAGCGCCAGGAAAGCTCCTCGATGTCGTGCATGGAAAGCGTTTTTCCATTTTCCAGCCACCGTGCAATCAAAATTTCCTGAATCCAGCGGACAGAAAACAGGCCCAGTTCCATTTTGGAACAGACCATATCATCGTAAACAGCGCCGCAGAAGTAGGTGTAGACAAAAAACATCAGAAGCTGCTCACCGATGTTTTCCCACTCTACACGGCGTTCACCTGCAGCGCCCCAGGTGCGATGGAATTCTTCACAGATGGCCTGATAAGCGGTTTCTCCGTTCTGATACAGCGCTTTTTCTGTGCCGTCAAGCACAGTATCCCATTCCGGACGAAGACGCTCGAGACCGCGGAGAACGGCAAGTTCCTTCACCTGGCGGTCATATGCATGAAAGGATGCAGCATCCACACCTTTTTCCGCAAGGCTCTCCGCCACGCACTCGCTTAAGGTTCCCTCTTCCAGATGCTTTTCATACTTCCGAAGCAGGTCATCGATATCATACTCCCGCTGCTCCTCCATACAGATCTGATACTGTTCTGCGAGCTGCTCTGCCGCCGTCATGCGCTCCTGCAGCGGCAGTTCGCGGTTCTGCAGAATCCGGAACAAAACATCTCTCGTGTCTTCCAGCTGGGAGAACATCATGAAGTCAAACTCTTCAAAATCATCCTCCTCGTCGGTCTCCTCCTCCAGAAAGCGCACCGGCTCTTTGCAGGACAGGATAATCCGTGCAGCTTCCGGGCAGGAAAGGGACAGGGATAATTCACGCAGACCCTCATACTCCTCCGTATGGCGCGGGTAAAGGCGGCAGGTGTCGCATAAGGAATCCGGCCCCAGTTCCTTGTAAAGATCGCAGAGATTTTCATCATTCAGAAAGGCACAGCGGCGGTTGTTCTGGTAAAAACACTCTTCCTCCCAGTCGATCGAATTGCGCAGGCGCTTTCCAAACTCACTCTTCTCATTTCCATACCGCTCCAGGGAATCCTCGTCGATCACGATCTGCCAGCCGGCACAGCACGTATCCGGGCAGTCTCCGGCGGTGCATACAAACTGGTCGTAAAAATGTGGTTTTAAATATCTCATGCTTTTTTGTTTCCTTCTTTATATTTCTGTACGATCCACGCACCAGCCTCGCCGACCGGCATGCCGCTTTTTTCTGCAATTACTGCGGCACTCTCGTACTCTGGGTAAATTTTTTCGATCTCGCCGTGGCGGCAGATCTTGACTGCCGCATGGCCGTACTCGGTTGCGATTGTCGCAAACTCGCGTTTCATCACGGTGCGCTCCATCCGGCAGCGGCGGATGCCGATTGTGGTGGTCTCGGCGAATATGATATTTTCCAACGTCTCCCGCGTTGTATCATCACAGATTACATCCAGCTGGTAAGCCGGGCGGTTTTTCTTCATATAGACCGGGATGTAATGGACATCTCTTGCGCCTGATCGCAGCAGTTTTCCCATGCAGTAGCCGAGCGCCTCGCCGGTGCAGTCATCAATGTTGCACTCCAGCTTCCAGATCGTATCTTTCTCGTCGTTTTCTTCTGTTTCGAGCATCATCGCACGCAGCAGTGACGGGCGCTCATACGTCCGTTTTCCGGCGCCAAGACCTGTTCTGGTACATTTGAAGGATGCCGGCAGTGTCTCTTTGGTACGGATTGCCGCAACAATGGCTGCTCCGGTCGGTGTGACCAGTTCACCCTGGATTCCGGTCGGAACGAGGGTCAGGCCATGTGCCTGTACGATATTTAAAACAGCCGGTACCGGAACCGGGATCATGCCGTGCTGGCATCTGACAAAGCCGCTTCCCTCGCTGAGACCCGTCACGATGACTTCATCCGGCGCCAGGTTATCCAGGCAGACAGCGGCAGACACAATATCCACGATGGAATCGACAGCTCCCACCTCATGGAAATGCACCTGATCAAGCGGCACACCATGGGCTTTTGCTTCCGCTTCGGCAAGAATCTGGAAAATCCGCTCCGCCAGCGCTCTTGCTCCCGGTGTCAGGCCGCCGCTGCGGATAATCGCAAGAATCTCCGGCAGCCCGCGGTGCTCATGATGGTGATGATGCTCCCCTGTGTGATCGTGGTCATGGCTGTGCGCATGCTCGTGGTCATGATGATGCTCGTGATCATGTGGATGGTCATGCACTTCCGCCCCATCCCCGTGCAGATACGCCATATCGTGATCATGGTTCTCATGCTCTGCATCCAGAATCACATTGAAATCGCAGGCATCCAGCCCCGACTTTTTCACTCTTGTAATCGCAATTTCGTATCCCGGCAGTTTCAGGCTTTCCAGTGATTTCTCCAGTACTTCCCGGTCTGCTCCCAGGTCGAGCAGCGCTGCAACGGTCATATCTCCGCTGATTCCGCTCCCGCACTCCAGATATAAACTTTTACTCATCTTGATGTACTCCCATTCTGTTAATCTGTGTTGCAATATATCCGGCTCCATAGCCGTTGTCGATATTCACGACGGCAATTCCGTTCGCGCAGGAATTGATCATCGTAAGCAGCGCCGAAAGACCGTTCATGCTGGCCCCGTAGCCAACGGATGTCGGAACAGCAATCACCGGCTTGTCCACCAAGCCGCCGAGCACGCTCGCCAGCGCCCCCTCCATTCCGGCAACGGCTACAACGCAGTTGGCGCTCTGAATCGTATCGAGACGCGACAGCAGGCGGTGGATACCGCTCACACCGACATCGTAGATACGCTCAACGTTTGCACCGAAGTATTCTGCGGTCTGCGCCGCCTCCTCGGCAACGGAAATATCCGCAGTTCCAGCCGTACAGACCGCAATTTTTCCGATCCGCTTCTTGTCTTTCTTTTCTATTTTTAAAATATGCGACAGCGGATCATACACCACTTCCGGAAACTTTTCGCGGATCAGCTCATACTGATGCTCACTGGCTCTCGTTCCGAAAACCTCCCCATCCTGCTCGTACAGACGCGTAAAAATCTTCAGCAGATGTTCATCCGCCTTCCGTGCACAGAAAATGACCTCCGCAAATCCGCTCCGGATTTCACGGTGCGTATCCAGCTTCGCATATCCCATCTCCTCGAACGGCTCTTTTTTGAAATATTTCTCTGCCTCCTCGATCGAGATTTCGTTGTTTTTTACTTTTTCTAATACTTCTCTTGCCTCCAAAACATTCACCTCGTTTTTCTTTTTTCCCTTTTCTTTCACACCCACATACGATGCAACATAAAAAGAAAGCTGAAACCTCTGCTCTGCCAGAACCTTCTCTTTTCTGACACGGCAAATCTCCAGCTTTCTTTATTTTAAACTATGAAGTGCACTTTAAGTCAAGCAGATTCTATACACAAGTATACCCTGCTTTCTGCGTTCCCGCAATCCCTTCTTTTGGCGGTGTGAGTCATCCCGCGTATGGAATTGACTCAAAATATTCATGTTCATCGACACCGTCAATCGTATGTGGAAAACCTTCCGCAGTTTCTATATGGATTCGGCACATCGTTCCATCGGAAAGTTCTGCATCCACATACGTTGTTCCATCTGTCTTTTTCGGAGTCAGCTCTGTTCCGGTCGTAAGCACGATGTTTTCCGGGTTTCCATTGCTGTTAAAAATTTCTGCCGTCAGGGTCGTTCCCTCCTTGACAACCAGCGGTCCTGTCAGCCATCCGATCGTATAGGCATCTTCTTTTGCCTCTGGAAGTCCATCTGCCCCAACACCAACCGTTCGATATCCTGCATATGTCCCAAGCATATAGATCCTGTCAGCCCACTGGAATGCATTCACATCCTGAATTCCTTCGTCTCCGATTCTTCCCTCTGCTTTTCCCGCTTCTGCAATTTCATCAGATGTTACCCGAAAAACCGTCACAGAATGCATGAGATCTTCGCCATAAGATTCCTGATACAGATAATGATCACCATCTGCACTTCGAATCATCCATGTCTCTTCATATCCGCCATACAGTTCTTTCTGATATACCAGACCGTCACAGTTCATCTGCATCGTATAAGCATAAAGTTCCAGATTATGATTGTCCTTTCCATCCCCCTCAAAGGTAAAGGAAAATTCTTCTTCCTTCCCATCCCCGTCGAAATCATCCCGGTAAATTTCTCCTTCTGAGAGCTTCACTGCCGTGGCACCTTTTTCGTTCTCTGCTTCCGTACCCTCTGGCACAACAACCTCTGATCTTTCTGAACTCGCAGCTGTACTTTCTGATCGATTTCCCGCCTCACCTTTCTGAGCTACTCCGCATCCGCTTACCATCGCTGCCGTCAGGCATGCTGCCATGATCCATGCATATTGTTTCATAAAAATCCTCCTTTCTCTTACACCGATCGTCTCTTGATAACTCCATTATACAGAATCCTTCCCCCCCTGCAAGCAATCTCAGAAATTGTAAGATATTGTAAGCAAAACGTAAGAATCCCCGCCGATGCCGCATCAAATGCCGCACCGCCGGGGATTCTGTAAGTTTAACTGTATTCCGCTGCTTTATTTCTCTGCTTCTCTTTTCTTATCCAGTTTTACATTGCGGAAGTACAGCACCATATCTACGGTGATCTCTGCAATGTTCAGGAAATAGAAAGCCCATGCAAGGAAAAAGATCCAGTCTTTGTCCGGGTTGTTCATATAGCTGATAAATTTGTTGGCAATACCGAAAATATATCCGATCCAGATGAACACCTCAAAGTAAAGGCTCTTTCCTTTTGCTGTTCTTGAAGTCCAGGATTTATAAATGGACAGCGGCCAGGACAGGCCAAAGCACAGGATCATCAGTGCTTCCAGTAAGTGGCTTATCATTTCTACAGTCATGTTTTTCTTCCTCTTTCATTTCTTTTTCTGCCGAAAGTCGCTTGCAAGTGTTAATGCCCTGATGTCTTTCCAGCTTGAGACCTGTCTGAAATAATCAGACAGGTCTATGGTCTCTCTTGTATTTCGTCGTTACAAATGTAACCTTTAGTCTTCTTTATGCGCTTCTAAGTATTCTTTTCTTCCCATCTCATACAGATTATTTCCGTCGCAGTCGATGATAACAAAAAGCGGCATGTCTTCTACTTCCAGACGGCGAAGTGCCTCTGCGCCGAGATCTTCGTATGCGATCAGCTCTGCTTTTTTGATGCATTTTGCAAGCAGTGCGCCGGCTCCGCCGATGGCTCCGAAGTATACGCCATGATATTTCTTCATGGCTTCTACCACTTCCGGAAGACGTGCGCCTTTACCGATCATTCCTCTTGCGCCTACGGACATCATGGTCGGAGCATACGCATCCATACGGCCGCTGGTGGTAGGACCTGCAGATCCGATGACCTGGCCTGGTTTTGCAGGGGTCGGTCCTACGTAGTAAATCGTAGCGTCTGTCGGATCAAACGGGATTTTTTCTCCTCTTGCGAGCGCTTCACACATTCTCTTATGTCCGGCATCACGGGAAGTATAGATGGTTCCGGAAAGATATACGGTATCTCCGGCATGCAGTGTTTTTGCCAGTTCTTCTGTTAAAGGCAGCTGAATATGTTTTTCCATGATCAGATCACCTCCGTTTTATGACGGGTAACATGGCAGTTGATGTTGACTGCACACGGCATTCCCGCGATATGAGTCGGCATTGTCTCAATGTTGAGGCCGATGGCTGTGGTCTTTCCGCCAAAGCCCTGCGGTCCGATGCCGAGTTTGTTGACTTTCTCCAGCATTTCTTTTTCCAGATCTGCGTAGAACGGATCCGGGTTCTCGGAATCGATCGGGCGCATCAGTGCTTTTTTCGCAAGCAGTGCACATTTATCGAAGGTTCCGCCGATACCAACGCCGACTACCATAGGCGGGCATGGGTTCGGGCCTGCTGTCTCAACAACTTCCAGGATGAAATCCTTGATTCCCTGAAGACCTGCGGACGGTTTGAACATACGGATCATACTCATATTTTCGCTTCCGAAGCCTTTCGGGCCTACGGTAACTTTGATCTGCTCGCCAGGAACGATCTCGGTGTAGAGCATAGCCGGTGTATTGTCGCCGGTGTTTCCTCTTCTGACCGGATCTTTGACAACGGATTTTCTTAAGTATCCTTTGTCATATCCTCTTCTGACACCTTCGTTGACTGCCTCTGCAAGATCTCCTCCTGCGATGTGCACATCCTGTCCGATTTCCAGGAAAACACATGCCATTCCGGTATCCTGGCAGATCGGCACGTTCTGTGCGTCTGCGATCTCATAGTTTTCTACGATTTTGTCCAGAACACCTTTTGCAATCTCGCCATCCTCGCAGGCACGGCAGCCTGTGATGGCACATTTTACGTCTTCCGGAAGATGATAGTTTGCTTCGATACAAAGTTTCTCTACCACATCCGTAATGGTACTAGCCTGAATTTCACGCATGGGGTTCTCCACCTTTCTTTACTTCTATGATTTATCGTACCGAAAAACCTTTTGGATTTCAGCACGGAAAGCGTGTCCCGGAAGCGGCTTTTAAACGCCGCCCCCTTCCGACACGCTTTTTCGCGGTTACTGCATTTTACAGGTGTCTTTTACCTGCATAATTCGGCAGAAGCTGCGGAGATACCATACCGGTATCAATACCTGCCTCTTTTAAGATCTCAGCGTATTTCTCAACGTGATCCAGATTCATCTTGCCAAGCGTTACGTCTTTTGCTTTTGCTGCGGCAGCTTTTCCTGCATCGCGACCAAATACAATAACGTCAAGCAGAGAGTTACCCATCAGACGGTTTCTTCCGTGGATTCCTCCGACAGCCTCGCCTGCTACAAGCAGGTTGTTTACCGTATTGGTGAAGCCTTCGCCGTTGATTTCCAGACCGCCGTTCTGATAATGCAGGGTCGGATAAACCAGAATCGGCTCTTTTCTCATATCGATACCATACTGCATGAACATACGGAACATAGCCGGGATTCTCTTCTCGATGGTTCCTTCTCCGTGAAGCAGATCGATCATCGGGGTATCCAGCCATACAGCCTTGCCCTGCGGAGTCTCAACGCCCTCGTTGCGGTCGTCGGAGCATTCACGAATAATGCTTGCTGCGGATACGTCACGGGTTTCCAGTGGATGCATGAAAGCTTCGCCGTCTACGTTTACGAGCATTGCGCCAAGAGAACGTACTTTCTCGGTTACCAGAGCACCGAAGATCTGAGCCGGGTAAGCAGCTCCGGTCGGATGGTACTGAATGGTATCCTGATACAGAAGCGGAGCACCTGCACGGTATCCGAGGATCAGACCGTCAGCGGTTGCACCGTAATGGTTGGAGGTTGGGAAGTTGTTGTAGTGAAGGCGTCCTGCACCACCGGTTGCGATGATGACAGTTTTTGCTTTTGCTACCTGATACTCTCCGGTCTCCATGTTCTGGAGAACAGCACCAGCAACCTGTCCCTTATCGTCTTTGATCAGCTCTACTGCGGATGAGAACTCAACGACCGGAATACCACGGTTGATGACTTCATCACGCAGAGTTCTCATAATCTCTGCGCCGGAGTAGTCACGGCATGCATGCATACGTTTTCTGGATGTTCCGCCGCCGTGTGTTGTTACCATACGGCCGTTCTCATCTTTATCGAACATAACGCCGAGGTTTTCCAGCCAGGAGATTGCATCCGGAGCTTCCATTACGAGCTTGCGAAGCAGTTCCGGTCTTGCAGCAAAATGTCCGCCGCCGAATGCATCAAGATAATGCTGTGCCGGGGAGTCATTCTCTTTGTCTGCTGCCTGGATACCACCCTCTGCCATCATGGTGTTTGCATCACCGATACGAAGCTTGGTGGTAATCATAACGTTTGCGCCTGCCTCGTGTGCTTCGATCGCGGCAGAAGAACCTGCTCCGCCGGCACCGATAACGAGTACGTCTACGTCGTAATCTACTTTGTCAAGGTCAATATCAACACCTAAAATACGGCTGTTGGACTCCAGCAGATAGCCGAGCTCTGTCGGAACTTTCTCACCTTTGTTCGGGCCGACTTTCAGGGTGATGAAGCCTTCCTCTTTATAGTCCGGATGATATGCTGCAAGAAGGGCATCTTTCTCATCCGCTGTCATTCTTCTTGGCTCATTTGCCATTCTCTGGGCTCTGGTAGCTTCCACCTTTTTGATGGATTCCTGCATATTAGCCAGTGTGTACATTCGAATTTCCCTCCTTATTTCTCGATCTCACGGTTATTGTAGAGTTCCTGGATTTCATCGATTGGTTTACCCATCACCTGTTCAATCAGATCATCGAATTTACCTTCGTGAATCTCTTCTACACGGTTTTTCAAATGCTCTGCTTTCGGAACAATGTACTTTCCGTTCAGACGTCTTGCCAGCTCTCCTACCATCGGATGGGAGATTCCGGCCGGACAGCGGGATGCGCAGATTCCGCAGCCGATGCAGTCGAAGGACTCTTCTGCACATTTTTTGAAGTCGCCTCTCTGTGCGTATGCGATATACTGCATAACGTTCAAATCCTGAGGACATCCTTTGGTACATGCATTACATCCAACGCAGCTGTAGATTTCCGGATACAGATCCATCATGACTCTCTGCTCTGCGCTGATCTCTTCGATATCGTAGGTTCTCTTGTCGATCGGATAGAACGGAAGGCTTGCGATATACATACCGTCTTCTACCTGTGTCTGACATGCCAGACAGGTTTTCAGCTCATTCTTTCCTTTGATTCTGTAGATGGTCGCACATGCACCGCAGAATCCGTGACGGCATCCGCATCCGCGTTTTAACTGATATCCGGCATACTCCATAGCGGTCATAATGGTCAGATCGCCAGGTACGGAATACTTCTTGCCGTAAACGTAAATATTTACCATTTCCTGCATTTTCTTCAACCTCCGTTTAATATTCGTTCGGTAATTCGTCAATCTCGTCGCAGCGGAAAACAGGGCCGTCCTTGCAGACGTATTTATCTCCGATGTTGCAGCGGCCGCATTTTCCGATACCGCATTTCATACGAAGCTCCAAAGTGGTGTAAACCTGTGTTTTCTCATAGCCCAGTTCCTGAAGTCCCTGAAGAACAAATTTGATCATGATCGGCGGTCCGCAGATCAGAGCTGTTTTGTCAACGGACATGTTCAGTTCTTTCACATAATTCGGAACGAATCCTACATGGCCGTCCCAGCCTTCCTGCTCACGGTCAATCGTCAGATGCACGTTGACATCTTTTGCTTTCGCCCATACTTCCTGGATCTCTTTTAACTGTACCAGATCGTCTTTGGAACGGGAACCGTAAACGATATCTACGGTACCGTAGTTGTCACGATTGTCCAGTACGTAATTGATCACGGAACGCAGCGGAGCAAGTCCGATACCGCCGGCGATGAACAGCAGGTCCTGTCCTTTTAATACAGTTTCTACCGGGAAATGATTTCCGTACGGTCCACGAACCAGGATTTCATCTCCTACGGACATATTGTGAAGATAGTTTGTTAAAGTACCGCACTCCTTGATGGAGAACTCCTGGTACTCTTTGTTTGTCGGGGAGGATGTAATGGAAAACAGCGCCTCTCCAACGCCCGGCACGCAGAGCATTGCGCACTGGCCCGGCATATGTTCAAACAGCTTGGTGCCGTCCGGACGAACGATACGGAATGTCTTTACGTCCGGTGTTTCGCGGCGGATATCTGTGATGATACCGACCTGCGGCAGCAAAGCGTTTTTCTTTTCTTCGCTTCCACAACTACAATTGCACATTTACTTGGTACCTCCCATGCGTTTGATGACTTTTACGATATTCAGCGACTGCGGGCATTTCTCTACGCAGCGTCCGCATCCGACGCAGGAATACATTCCATCGTTGTTGTCCGGGAAGTAAACCAGCTTGTGCATGAAACGCTGACGGAAACGCTGCATCTGTGTGGTACGGTTGTTTCCTGCTGCCATCATCGTAAAGTCAGAGTACATACAGGAATCCCAGCAACGGTAACGCTGTACACCGTTTCCTGTATTGAAATCCTTGATATCATAGCACTGGCAGGTCGGACAGGAGAACGTACAGGTTCCGCAGCCTAAGCAGGCATCGGAAAGCTCTTTCCATTTCGGATCATCGAAACGCTCTTTTGTCTTGCCTACGCCCCATCCCTCGAGGGAGAGATTGCTGTTTGGCATCTTGTCGATCAGGGTACGGATGGCTTCTTTTTCAGCCTCAACCTCTTTTGCAAGATCCTGCTCGGTAAGGTATTCTTTCACAAGCTCTGTCAGCTTCTCACCCTTTTCGGTTTTTGCTTCCCATGCATAACCGTCAGCTACCTGCCACATCGCAACATCAGCCTGCGGTTCTGCCGCATCGATACCGAAGGTCTTGCAGAAGCAGCTGTCTTCCGGCTCATGACATGCAAGAGAAACCACAATGCCGTGCTCTCTTCTTGCTGCATAGTAAACGTCAGCCGGCTCGCTTAAGAATACGCGGTCCAGAACATCGAAAGCGCGGACATCGCATGGACGAACGCCGAAAATAGCGAACGGCGCATCTTTTAATGCTGCCGGCTCGATGCTGGTCTTGTTTGCCTTCTGATAGCAGGAGTAAAGAACTTCACTCTGCGGGAAAAAGGCGTCTTTTGGGGATTTTACGGTTTTTAAGGTATCGAGATCCACTTTCGCGTCCTCGGTCCAGAAACCGAAATTGGTAATTCCATTGTTTTGTACCGGAAGGAAAAGATCCATCTCCTTTGCAACAGCGGCAAGGAGCTCCGGCATTTTTTCTCTGCTAATCTGATACATCCCTTAACCCCTTTCCTTGACGATACTTGGCTCTACATCTTCCTGTGTGAAGTTGGTGAGCGGTGCACGGCTGTCTGTGTCTTCTCCTGCCTGATACTCTCCGTAGAACTCGTCGATATCTTTGATGAATTTACGGTTCAGCAGGTGCAGCGGAATGTGCTGCGGACATACACGGGAACACTCGCCACAGTCGGTGCAGCGTCCGGCAACGTGGAATGCACGGATAATGTGGAACATCTGCTCTTCAAATGTAGTCGTATTTGCTTTCTGTGCGGTATCGTAACGGTCATTATCGAAGACACATTTGATACAGCTGCAGGCCGGACATACGTTACGGCATGCATTACAGCGGATACAGCGGGACAGTTCGTTCTGCCAGAATGCGAAACGCTCTTCCGGAGCCATTGCCTCGAGCTTCTCAACCAGTTCAAAACGGCCTTCTTTTGCCGGTTTCTCTTCGTCGCAGTTCTCTGCCAGCTCGTCGTAGGCAACGTGTTTTCCGCCCTTGCAGGCTTTGCATCTTTCCAGGATAACATCCTCTCTTGCGAGCTCTTTGTCGCCGTAAACAGTTGCCACTTTGATGGTATCGCCGTCTTCTGTTACAGCGGTAATACCCTTGCATCCTGCTTCACGGATCTTTTCGATATCGAGTTTTCCATCGCAGCCGATGCCGACGATATAGGTTTTCTCGCGATCCACACGATGCTCTTTGATTAACTGATTAAAGCTGTAAGTATCACACGGTTTTAAGAAAACGAGTGTTTTTCCTTCTTCTTTCGATGCTTTAATCATGTATTTGCTAAGGTTTGCGCCGCAGAATCCGTCGTAGGTAAACTCGGAAAGGCTCTCGGCAGTCTCGAAGAATGCAGGCTCTGCACTGAAATCAGTGTCACCTTTTCTCCAGCCAAGAACACGGACTACGGTACCGTCAGACAGAAGCTCTTTTGCGCGGGATACTAATTTTTCTTGCATCGTAAATCCTCCAATCTGACATTCTTACCAAGGCTTGTAACCTGCTCGATGAACTCGTTCATGGTCTGGGAGAATTTCACACCTTCTGCGGCGGATACCCATTCCACACGGGTACGTCCGTTCTCAACGCCCATGTAATCCAGCATGGAGAACAGCAGGGTCATACGTCTTCTTGCATAATAGTTTCCTGTGCTGTAATGGCAGTCTCCCGGATGGCATCCGCAGAGGATGACTCCGTCAGCGCCCTTCTGGAATGCTCTTAAGATGAAGAGCGGATTGACACGGCAGGAACATGGAACACGGATGATCTTTACGTCTGCCGGATAGGAAAGACGGCTGGAACCTGCCAGGTCTGCTCCTGCGTAGGAGCACCAGTTGCAGCAGAATGCCACGATGACTGGCTTAAATTCTTTGTTTTCGTTGTTATCTATCGGCATATTGCATCTACCTCCGCGAGAATTTGTCTATTGGAGAATCCTTTCAGGTCCATAGCGCCGGACGGACATGCAACGGTACATGCACCGCATCCATGGCAAAGTGCGCCGTTAACGACTGCCACATGTCTGGTTTCACGGATTCCATGGTCGTTGACCTGACGGTCTTCGTAGGAAATTGCGCCGTATGGGCAGACTTTTTCACAGGATGCACATCCATTACAGAACAGCGGATTGGATTCTGCTGTACACGGGTTGGTGGTCAGTTTGTCTTTTGCCAGCAGTCCGACTACTTTGACAGCAGCAGCTCCTGCCTGTGCAACGGTCTCCGGGATATCTTTCGGTCCCTGGCATACGCCGGAGAGGAAGACACCTGCGGTCGGGGACTCTACCGGACGCAGCTTTGCGTGTGCCTCAGTAAAGAAATCGTTGGTATCCATACTTGCGGTCAGCATGGTAGCCAGTTTTCTTGCATCTTTGCTCGGCTCGATGGCAGTTGCAAGGACAACAAGGTCTGCTTCCATTTTGATCTGACGGTTGTCAAGCAGGTCGGAACCCTGTACCAGAAGACGTCCGTTCGGAGCCTCGGATACTTTTCCTACCTGGCCTTTGATGTAGTCTACATCAAACTCTTCTACCGCACGGCGATAGAACTCATCGAAGTTTTTACCCGGGGTACGAACATCAATGTAGAAGACATGTACATTGACATCCGGATAATGGTCACGCACCAGCATAGCCTGTTTTGCGGTGTACATACAGCAGATCTTGGAGCAGTAGCTCTTTCCTCTGCAAGTCACGTCACGAGAACCGACACACTGGATAAATACGATATCCTTCGGATGCTCGCCGTTGGAAAGACGTACTACTTTACCGCCTGTCGGGCCGGCAGCATTCATCAGACGCTCCATCTCAAGGGAGGTAATTACGTCTTTGCTCTGGTTGTAATAATATTCGTCAAACTTGTCCAGACTGATGGTATCGAAACCAGTTGCCACAACGATTGCGCCGTACTCTCTGGTGATTACTTCATCTTTCTGGTCGTAGTTTACTGCACCTGCTGCACAGACTTTGGAGCAGATACCGCATTTTCCGGTTTTGAAGTGGATACAGTTTGCAGTATCAATAACCGGTACGTTCGGAACTGCCTGTGCGAACGGTGTGTAGATTGCAGTACGGTTGGACAGGCCTCTGTTGAACTCGCTCAGGTTCTTCTTGGAAGGACATTTCTCCTGACAGAGTCCGCATCCGGTACATTTGTCCATATCTACGTATCTTGCTTTCTTACGGATGTCTACTTTGAAATCACCGACGAATCCGCCAACGCTCTCTACCTCACTGTAGGTATAGATGTTGATCTTCTCATGCGCGTTTACCTCTCCCATACGAGGAGTCAGGATACAGGAAGAACAGTCGAGGGTCGGGAATGTCTTGTCAAGCTGTGACATTCTTCCGCCGATACTCGGGGTCTTCTCTACGATATCTACTTCATAGCCTGCATCTGCGATATCCAGTGCAGTCTGAATACCTGCGATACCGCCTCCGATCACCAGCGCACGTTTTACAACGCGGCTCTCGCCCGGGGTAAGCGGGGTATCCAGCATAACTTTAGCAACGGCTGCACGGGCCAGAATTACGGCCTTCTCGGTAGCCTCTTCCATGTCTTTATGAATCCAGGAACACTGCTCACGAATGTTTGCAATCTCCAGCTGATACGGGTTCAGGCCCGCTTTTTCTGCTGCTTTGCGGAACGTTCCTTCATGCATACGCGGAGAGCAGGAACAGATGACAACGCCGGTCAGATGCTCGTTCTGAATGGCATCGATCACTTTCTGCTGACCCGTTTCGGAACACATATACTGATAATCCTCTGCATGAACAACACCCGGCTCTTTGCTGATGACGTCAACAACTTTTTTGACATCAACCGTAGCCGCAATATTTGTACCGCAGTGGCAGACAAATACTCCTATTCTTTGCACTTTTCTCTCACCTTTCTGTGGATGGGTTGTTTTTTACTTTCTATATTTACGGAATGCACTCATCAGAAGCTGCTGCGGAGTCTCATCATCCAGAAGAGCCGGAATTTCATCCGGAGAAAGATAATTCTCTCCTCTCTGACGGATCACGGAAAGACGAACTGCCTCGATCAGTTTGGCAGGTTTTACGTCTCTTGGACAGCGCTCTACACATGCGAAGCAGGAGAGGCATTTCCAGATGGACTTGGAGTTCATCAGTGCTTCCACATCGCCGTTCTGTACGTAAGATACAAACTGATGCGGACGGATGTCCATTTCGTTATAAGCAGGACAGGATGCGGAACATTTACCGCATTTCATACATTTTCTGGTATCCACACCGGCGATGGCACGGATTTCATCGGATGTTGCAATTTTCATGCCTGCACCTCCTCTTTGATGCCGAGTGCTTCTGCAAGAAGCTCGGTAAAGTAGGTAACCGGAAGACCTTCTTTTGTTCCGTTATTGCGCAGGTTGTACATGCAAAGCGGACATGCAGTGATCAGTTCTTCTGCTCCTTTGTAGGATGCGGATGCCATGATCTGGTCTACCATGTTGGATGCCATTTTCTTTTCTTTGAGGGATATGTAGCCGCCGCAGCACTCATTTCTCATCGGATATACGACCGGTGTTGCGCCAAGGGCCTTGATAAAGTCTTCAATGATTGTCGGATTTTCCGGATCGTCAAACTGCATTGTGGTGCTCGGACGAAGCAGCATACAGCCGTAATATGCGCCGATTTTTCTTCCTTTTAATGGGTTTACCACTTTCTCTTTGATCTTGTCAAATCCAACGACGTCACGCAGCACTTCCAGATAATGAAGTACTTTCGTTTCGCCAAGATATGGCTCGGAAAGAGCCATGTAGTTGTTTACTTTTGTCTGAATGTCTTCTACATTCGCCATGTCATCGTTTACGCGTTTGATCACGTGATGACAGGCGGAACAGACTGTGATCAGATCCTGTCCTTTTTCTTTGGCGTCTGCTAAGGCGCGAACCGAAGAAAGTTTTGTGGCGATTTCATCGGATGCCTGTGGATACACAGCTCCGCAGCACTGCCAGTTTTCAATTTCTTCCAGTTCAAATCCCAGAACTTTTGCGCACTCTCTGGCATAATGATCCAGATCTTTTGCTTTGTTCTTCAGCGTACAGCCCGGAAAATAACTGTAGGTCATGGAATTGCTCCTTTCTTACTTGCTCCTGTTGGTTTCCATTTTTCCTGCGGTATCTTCTGTCCGGCACCGGAAAAGTTTCCGGTACTCTTTTTATGTACACCCGGCGGAAAATTTCTTCAGGCGCACGTTAAGGCAGTGGGAGATACCGCTCTTTCGCACTTTCTGCCACTGCCATAAATTTTATGTTTTGAGCTTATTGCCCGCTCTTAGTGCTCGATCTGTGCGATAACTGCTTTTAATGCGTCGGCACTTGCTTTGAGTTTTTCTACTTCCTCTTTTGTCATACGCATCGGAATCTTGCCCTGTACGCCTTTCGGTCCAACGAGGGTCAGTGTGCTTAAGCATACATCCTCGATGCCGTACTCACCGTGCATCATGGAAGATACGGTTGCTACAGAATCGGAAGAAGAAAGAATGGTTGCTACCAGTTTGCATACTGCAACAGATACTGCATAGAAAGTAGCTCCTTTGTTTGCAATAACCTGTCCGCCGGAAGTTCTTACGTACTCCAGCATAGCATCTTTGTCGATCTTGGTTACGTTCCTGCCCATTTTTTCTACGGTCTCGTAGTACTCGTCCAGACTGACACCGGAAACGTAAGCGCCGCTCCACGGAATGAAGGAAGTATCGCCGTGCTCACCGAATACGTAAGCGTGGATGTTTTTCTGGGCAATGTTGAGGTGTTCAGACAGTCCGCAGCGAAGTCTCGCGGAATCCAGCATGGTACCAGAACCAAGGATCTGGTTTTCCGGAAGTCCGGAGATCTTTGTAAACACGTAGGTCATGATATCAACCGGGTTGCTTACAATGATGTAGATGGCATTCGGAGCCGCTTTTACGATTTCCGGTGTGATGGATTTTAAGATGTTTACGTTGGTCTGGGTCAGCTCAATACGGGTCTGGCCAGGCTTTCTTGCAATACCGGAAGTAATAATTACGATATCAGAGTCCTTGGCATCCTCATACTCACCTGCGATGATGGAGACCGGATCGCGGAAGCAGGTACCCTGCGCGATATCCATAACCTCTCCCTCTACTTTTTTCTTGTTAATATCGATGAGAACAATCTCAGACGCGATGTCTTCGTTCGACAGTGTATAGGCGATCGTAGATCCAACGCTTCCAGCTCCAATGATGGTAATCTTGCTGCTCATAAATACTCCTTTCTAAAATACCCCTAGTTGGTTTTTGTGATTGATAAATTTTTCACTTTCCTTATCATAGCACTATGACAAGAATTTAACAAGTGTTTTTTTCGAGCATTTTCGTGAAATCTTTTTTCTCACTGAGCCCGTACGCTTCCAGAAGGGGTGTTCTGGATATATTTCAATACAATTATACCATTTTTTGTTCTTTTTCACAAGAATTCTTTCCAAAAACTTACAGCTTTGTCCTTCATCCCGCAGAATTCGTCTTTTTCCGCATGGTTCCCGGGTTTTTGCTTTCTGTGTTTAGTTTCACACGTCTAACTTTCGTTCGTTATATTTTTAACAACTTTTCGTCATACGGGCTAGTTTCTGTCCTTCTTTTCTACATTTTGTAGGATGTATCCGCCAAATTTCCTGTCTGATTTTCATTTCTGCTGCCGCCAGACGCAAAAAATGACACGGATTTTTCTGTTCCGTGTCTTTTTTGCTCTGTTTTTTCTGTTTTTGCTTCTATTCTTCTGTTTCACGAGCCGTTGCCGCTTCGGCAAATGCATTTCCATATTCGGCAAGCGCCTCTTTTGCATAGACGGCATCTGACCGGTACGGCACATTTCCGTTTCCGACGTGCATCGTCACGTCCGCGCCTTTTCCAAGGATCAGAACAACCTCTCCCGGTACGGCGCCAAGAATCGCCTCCCGGATTGCTGCTCCGCGGTCCATGCGGATCTGGAAGGATGCACCTTCCTTTGCTATGTACCCGCCGATCTCCTCACAGATCGCCTGCGGATCTTCGTTTCCCGGATCATCCGGTACGAGGAAAATCCGGTCCGCCCGTTTTCCGGAAATCTCACCCATATCTTTTCTGCGGTTGAATGCTTTTCCGCCCGGGGTTCCGAACACAACGCTTACGCGGCTCCCCGGGTATTCGAGTGCTACGGTATCAAACATTTTTTCAAAACTCAGGCCATTGTGCGCGAAATCCACGATCGCCGTGACCTCGCCCGCGCTGCTCTCATACGTCTCCATCCTTCCCGGAACGGTGACGCCAAGGAGGCTTTCCTTGATCAGCGAAACCGGGATTCCCATCGACCAGGCAGCCGCAATGGCAGCTACGGCATTCTCCACATTGAAGGCTCCGTGCACCGGCAGGGTAAAATCTTCCGAGAAATCCGGTCCTGCCACATGGAAATAGAATTTTCCTCTGCCCGGCTTGATATCACTCACGCGGATTACAGCATTTTCTTTCGATCCAAACGTAACGACGCGCTCACATTTTGCCGCAGCTTTCAGGATTTCCCCGATATGGTCGCTGTCCAGGTTCACGCAGGCGCAGGTGCAGCGGTCGAAGATCTTTAATTTCGACTGGAAATAATCATCAAAATCCTTGTGCTCCGTCGGGCTGATGTGGTCCTTGGAGATGTTCAGGAAAATGGCGGTATCAAAATGCGTGTTTCCGACTCTCTCGTATTTGAGCGCCTGGGAGGATACTTCCATCACCATATGGGAAAGGCCTGCATCTACGGCATTGCGCATATGACGGCACAGCTCCAGGGATTCCGGCGTGGTGAGCGTTGATGCTTCTCTCGTCTTTCCGTCGTAATATTCAATCGAACTTAACAGTGCACATCCGTTTCCGCCCTGTTTTTTCAGGCAGGCATCGAGCATCGACTGCAGGTAGTAGGCTGTCGTTGTCTTTCCTTTTGTTCCGGTCAGCGCCGTGACATGCAGCGACTTTGCCGGATAATCGTAAAACGCCTCACCCAGCACAAACTGTGCTTTTCTGGCATCGTTGACGATGAGTGCCGGAATTTCTTTTCCCGCTTCGTATTTTTTTTCACTTACATAGGCAACAGCACCGCGGTTTACGGCGTCTTTTAAGTATACCTCTTTGAATGCAGCTCCTTTGCAGAGAAACAGCGTTCCCTGATCCGCTCCGCCCGAAAAATACGTTACGAGGGTAACGGGTCTGTCCTCTCCTTCTTTTCCTTCCGGCTCTGCAAATTCCACCAGAAGGCCTTCCTGCTCCAGAAGTTTCTTATATTCTAATACCGACTGTTTCATAGGATATCTTCCTCTCTTCTATGGGATTCTTTTTCAGCTTTCCTAAAATCCAGGCTCCATTATACCAGAATTGAAACAGCTTGTCCATCTTGCGGCACGGCTTACATCATCTGCGCATTTTTCTCAAAAAGAGAACGAAGCGTTTTTGCGCAGTACAGGTACGCCGGAACGAGAAACAGATCGGCGAGAACCCATGCCACCGGGCTTGCGAAGCAGACTGCGGTGTAACCAAAATACGGAACCAGGAAAAAGGCTACCACCGAACGGCCGATCATCTCGCAGACGCCGGCAAGGATTGCAAATTTGCTGAAGCCCATGCCCTGCACGGTAAAGCGTACGACATTGACAAGGGTCAGCGGAATGTAAAATACCATGTTGATCAGCAGCATCTGACGCGCCTGGTCGAGGATGACCGTCTCGGATGCATCTACAAAGAGAAGCGAAATCTGGCGGGACCACAGAAACATGACACCTAAAATAACCACAGAATACACGCTTCCGATGATTGAGCTCGCCAGGATTCCGGTGTTGACGCGGTCCATCTTTTTCGCTCCGACGTTCTGTCCGGCATACGTCGCCATAGTGGAGCCGAGCGCGTCGAACGGGCAGCAGCAGAACATGGAAATTTTACCGGCAGCCGTAACAGATGCAACCGCAGTGGAACCAAGGCCGTTGACAGCGGTCTGCAAAATAACACTTCCGATCGCGGTGATTGAATACTGCAGTCCCATCGGGATTCCCATATTGCACAGATTAAGCACATAATGCTTGTGCAGCTTCCAGTCCTCTCTCGTAAAAGCAAGGATGGTGAATTTTTTCTTCATATAAAAGAGACACAGGAATCCAGAGACTCCCTGCGCGATAATCGTCGCCCACGCGGTTCCCGCTACTCCCATCGGGCGGACCAGAGCAAGATCTAGCACGATATTCAGTATTGAAGAGATACCGAGGAAAATCAGTGGGGAGCGGCTGTCGCCGAGGCTCCGCATAATTGCTGATGTCTGGTTATAGAGCACCATAAGCGGAATTCCGAGGAAAATAACAAAGATGTAAGCGTATGCACCGTCCAGAATATCGGACGGGGTTTTCATCAGAATCAGAATGTCGCGGCACCAGATGCAGACAAGAACGGTCATCACCACGGAAAGAATACCGGCCAGAACGGCTCCATTTCCTACATACCGGCACAGTGCTTTCCGATCTCCTGCACCGAACATCTGCGCAACCGGAATCGCAAATCCGTTGCAGACTCCCATACAGAATCCCACGATCATGAAGTTGATCGAACCTGTACTGCCAACAGCCGCGAGCGCTTTCGCGCCTAAGAATTTTCCTACAATAATCGTATCGACCATGCTGTAAAACTGCTGGAACAGCATGCCGAGCAGCAGCGGCAGTGCAAACCCCAGAATCAGTTTTACCGGGCTGCCGTTTGTCAGATCTTTTACTGCACTTTTCTTTGTTGCCATGTGATGTCCTCCCTATTGTCGTATGTTTTTGCTTCCCCTTTTTGTCGAATCTCATGCCATTTTATATCTTGTTTTCTCAGAATGCAATCCCGTAATACTGCCGAATTAAGAGACGTTTTTTCATCACTTTTACGTGTTTTTGACATGGCGGCCGCCTGTGCAGGAATTCTGTTTTTTTGCGCACGCCAAAAGCGGCTGCGGCAGGTTCCCGTTCCGGAACGCTGTGCCGCAGCCGCTTTGCTGTTCTTTCTTATTTTGCAAATTCTTTCTTTTTCCACTGAAGCAGAATCATCACAGCCACCAATGCGGTCAGAAAATCAGAAACCGGCTGGGAGGCAATAACACCGGAAAAACCGGCAAGTTTTGAAGCGCAGAAAATTACAATGGCAAAAATCACGCCCTGACGTCCTGCTGAAAGAATCATTGCTCCTGCCCCGTTTCCGATCGCCTGGAAAATACAGGTCGATGCGAGTACGATACCAACAAACGGCATACCAATGAGCTGGACGCGGAGGATCTGCTGGGCCACTGCAATGACATCCGCCTCTTTTAAGAACAGTCCCACGAGAAGCGGAGCCGCCGCACCGAGCACAACCGCCATTCCGGCACCGGTCAGCACTTCCAGGAGGAAGGCAAAGCGGATCGTCTCACTGAGACGTTTTTTATTTTTCGCTCCATAATTGTATCCGACCAGCGGCTGTCCGCCAAAAGCGAAACCGACCATCACAAGAACAGAAATCATAATAATTTTCAAAGCAATTCCCATCGCTGCAACTTTGTCCGTTCCATACGGCTGCAAAAATCGGTTCGTCAGCGTCACGCCGATGCTCTGCATGAAGTTTGTGACGGATGCCGGAATGCCGATGGCAAGAACGGCGAGCACCTCTGCTCCGGTCATTTTCAGTTTTCGGAAATCGACGGAGAGATAGCGGCATTTCTTTATCATAAAGATAACATAGAAAATATCACCGCAGATGTTGCCGATCACCGTTGCAATCGCTGCTCCGGCTGCTCCCATGCCGAGCGTGTAAATAAAGATCGGGTCAAGAATGATGTTGACGACGGCTCCCAGCATTGTTCCGATCATCGAGGCTTTTGCGAAGCCCTCGGTCCGAAGAAGATTGTTCGGCGTCAGCTGCAGGATGATAAACGGTGCGCCGAGTGCAATCCACTGGTAATAGTCCCCCGCATACTGCCACGTCGTCTCATCACAGCCAAGCAGGCCAAGGATCGGCTGTTTGGCGGCAAGCAGGATGATGCTGACCGCAATGCCGACAGCAATCGCTGCGTAAAAGCAGAATACGCTGATCCGTCTTCCGTCCTCGTACTCTTTTTTACCGAAGAGGCGCGAAATGACGGAACTGCCGCCGACGCCGAAGATGTCACCGAGTGCAATCATCAGCGTGAAAATCGGTGTGCCGAGCGATACGCCGGCAATCAGTGCCGTGTTTCCGGTCCGCGCGATGAAAAAAGTATCTACCATATTATAGATCAGCGACACGACCATGCCGAGCACGACCGGAAGTGCGAGCGTCATATATGCTTTGGACACTTTTGTTTTCTCAAATAATTCGTTTTCCATTTTGAAAACTCCCCTTTCCTCTTTTTCGGTTACAGTTCACTGGTACCCAGCAAACTGTAACATTTTTCATTCTGGTTTATCTTAGCAGACTTTCTTGCTTTTTCTTGTGTCATATGTCACAATAAAGAAAAAGTTTTCCAAAAATTTTTCTGTGAAAGGATTTTCCTATGAAACGAATTTTTGATCCGGCTCTGCTGGACTTTTATCTTCAGAAACATGAGATCCCATCTCTTTTCGATACCCCGGATCTCGCATTTTCTCTGTATCAGTTTGAAAAGGGCGAACGGCTCGACACGCTGAATCCGGAGGAATACCTCTCGTTCCTCGTGGACGGTTCCATCGAGATCAGCGCCAACCGCGCCGACGGCACGAGCTACCCGATCGGCTATCTCGACGGCTTTACCTGCATCGGCGATATGGAATTCTGCGGAAAACGCGATGATACGCACCAGATCGAGGCACGCACCACCGCGCTTTGTATTGTTCTGCCGCTCGCTTCCACGAAAGAGCTTCTGCTGAACGACAACCGCTTTTTACGATATCTTTTAAACTCTGTCACCGAAAAGCTGATGCTTTATTCCAGCTCCCAGTCGAATTTTTCCACGCTCGAGGAATCCTTCCTCTCTTATCTCTCAGAGCGCTGTCCGGATCAGACGTTTTCCGGCGTGGAAAAGATGGCCATGCAGCTCCACTGCAGCCGCCGCCAGCTCCAGCGGGTTTTAAAGAAGCTGCTCGAAGAAGGACAGCTTGTGAAACTTTCGAAAGGTTCTTACCGCCTCAGCTGAAAACGCCATCGCTTCCTTATTTCCACGATTCCAGGATCGATGTTCCGATCGTTCCCTCCGGCATTTTTACGCCGAAGTTCTCTGCAACGGATGCGCCGATCACAGCGAAGGTGTCCTTCGTCTCCTGAAGGCCGCTCTCCTTCATAGACGGTGAGTACGCAAGGAGCGGCGCCTGTTCTCTGGTGTGGTCCGTTCCGGTATAAGTCGGGTCGTTGCCGTGGTCTGCCGTGATCAGGAGCAGATCGTCGTCTTTTAACTGCTCCAGCAGCTTTCCAAGGTTCACATCGAATTTTTCAATCTCTTTTCCGTAGCCTTCCGGGTTTCTTCTGTGGCCCCAGAGTGCATCGAAATCGACGAGGTTGACAAAGCACAGTCCGGTAAACTCTTTTCCTGCCGTCTCAATCGTCTGCTCCATGCCGTGGACGCTGCTCTTGGATTTCAGACTCTCCGTGATGCCCTCGCCGCAGAAAATATCGTTGATTTTTCCGATACTGATGACATCATATCCTGCCTCCTGCATCGCGTTGAGCACGGTTTTTCCCGTCGGTTTGACAGCGTAGTCGTGACGGTTTGCGGTGCGGACGAACTCTCCTTTTTTCTTTCCGACGTACGGTCTTGCAATGACACGGCCGACTTTCCACTCGTCTTTCATGGTCAGCTCACGGGCAATCTCGCAGTAATGATACAGCGTCTCCAGTCCCATCGTCTCCTCGTTGCCGCAGATCTGCAGTACGGAATCCGCCGAGGTATAGACAATCAGTTCTCCGTTTTCGATCTCGCGCTCTGCCAGCTCATCGAGGATCTCCGTTCCGCTCGCCGCCTTATTGCCGATGATCTTTCTGCCGGTTCGTTTTTCCAGCTCGTCGATCAGTTCTTTCGGAAATCCGTGGTCGGTGAACGTAACGAACGGCTTTGTCGTGTAAATTCCCATCATCTCCCAGTGGCCGGTCATGGTGTCTTTTCCGTTGCTCGCCTCGTTCAGTCTTCTGGCGTAACTCTTTGCCTCATCCTCTGTCACACCGCAGAGATTTCCCATGCCGAGGCGGCGCAGGTTCGGGATTTCAAGGCCTCCCTGACTCTCCCAGATGTGGCCGAAGGTATTGACACCGACATCCCCAAACTTCTCCGAATCCGCCATCGCCCCGATTCCGAGAGAATCCAGGACGATCAGAAAAATACGGTTATATTTTCTCATACTCTTTACTCCTTTCTTTTTAACTCAGCTCAAACATTCCATGATAGAGCTGATAATATTTTCCTTTCTGTGCCAGAAGTGCGTCGTGGTCGCCGCGCTCTACGATATTTCCCTGCTCCAGCACCATGATCGCATTGGCGTTTCGCACGGTGCTTAAGCGGTGGGCGATGACAAATACGGTTCTGCCCTCCATGAGCTGGTCCATTCCTTTTTCGATCAGCGCCTCGGTTCTGGTGTCAACGGAAGATGTTGCCTCGTCAAGAATCAGCACCGGCGGATCGGCAACGGCGGCACGGGCAATCGCGAGAAGCTGGCGCTGGCCCTGGGAGAGGTTGGCTCCGTCGGAGGTCAGCATCGTGTCGTAGCCGTTCGGCAGACGGCGGATGAAGGAATCCGCATTCGCAATTTTGGCCGCATGTTCAATTTCTTCCTGCGTGGCATCGAGTTTTCCAAAACGGATGTTTTCTGCTACGGTTCCCGTGAACAGATGGGTATCCTGCAGAACGATACCGAGGGAGTGGCGCAGAGCGTCTTTTTCGATATCTTTTACGTCAATGCCGTCGTAGACAACCGCGCCGCCCTGGACGTCGTAGAAACGGTTGATCAGGTTCGTGATCGTCGTTTTTCCGGCTCCTGTGGAACCGACAAAAGCAATTTTCTGGCCTGGTTTGGCATACAGGCTGATGTTCTTTAAGATCAGACGGTCTGCCGTGTAGCCGAAATCCACGTTTTCAAAACGCACATCGCCCTTTAATTCCGTCATCGTTCCGTCCGGGCGCTTCCATGCCCAGCGGCCTGTTGTCTCTTCGCAGACGGCAAGTGCGCCGTTCTCTTCTTTTACGTTGACCAGTTCCACTTTTCCCTCATCGATTTCCGGCTCCAGGCTCATCACGTCGAAGACACGCTCCGCACCGGCGAGCGCTGAGAGAAGGAAGTTGCTCTGCTGGGTGAACTGGTTGATCGGAAGCGCCGCCTGGCGGACAAAGACAAGGTAGCTTGCCAGGCTTCCGATATCGGCTTTTCCGTGCAGGGCGAGAAGGCCGCCGAGCACTGCCACAATCGCATAATTGACATACGAAATGCTGACAACGACAGGAACCATCGTCGCCGCATACCCCTGCGCGCCGGTTCCCGCTTTCCGGAGCTCCTCATTCTTTTTGCAGAATTCCGTAAAGCTCTCTTCTTCGTGGTGGAACACCTTGACGACTTTCTGTCCGGTGATCAGCTCCTCAATATAGCCGTTCAGTTCTCCGAGGCTGTTCTGCTGCTTCGTATAATAACCCTTGCTGCGCTTTCCGCTGAACTTGATATACCAGAACATGATACCGTAGCACACCGTTACAATCAGCGAGAGCCGCCAGTTTAGGATATACAGCAAGGTCAGTGTTCCCACAATCTGGATGAAGCTCTGGATAACCATCGCAAAACTGTTGTTCAGGGCATCTGCCATCGTGTCGATATCGTTCGTGAAAAGACTCATGATATCGCCGTGGCGTCTGCTGTCGAAGAACTGCAGCGGCAGTGTCTGGACGTGTTCGAACAGATCGCGGCGGATATCAAATACAACCTGCTGTGCTGCTTTTACCATGGTCTGCGTGTAGCCGTATGCTGCGAGTGCGCCGCACCCGAAAATGAGTGCCGTAATCAGCACGCCGCGCAGCAGTGTGTGCACATCTCCGTCCGCCAGTCCGTTGACAACCGGGCGGATCATATACGTTCCAAAGAGGTTGGCTCCCGCGCTGATTGTTACCAGTACCGCTACGACTGCGAGCATTTTTTTGTGCCGTCCCAGATAAGACAGGAAGACGCGCAGCGTGTGTTTCAGGTTCTTTGGTTTCTTTCCGCTATAAGCTCTCGCTGCCATTTTCGTCTCCTCCTTTCATCTGTGAGGCGTAAATTTCCTGATAAATCGGGTCATCCGCCAGCAGTTCAGCGTGCGTGCCGATCCGGTGTACTTTTCCGTCATCAAGAATGATGATCTGATCCGTATTCATGACGGATGTTACTCTCTGCGCAATGATAATTTTTGTGACATTCTTCCGCGCCGCCAGTGCCTCGCGGATCTTTTTCTCCGTTGCCGTGTCGACCGCACTTGTCGAATCATCGAAGATCAGGATTTTTGCCTTTCCGATCAGCGCACGCGCGATGCAGAGACGCTGCTTCTGGCCTCCGGAGAGGTTGCTTGCGCCCTGCTCGAGCACGGTGTCGAGGCCGTCCGGCATGCGGTTCAAAAATTCATCCGCACACGCCGCGCGGCATGCTTCCCAGATCTCCTCATCGGATGCATCCACATTGCCCCATTTCAGGTTTTCACGCACGGTTCCGGAGAACAGCACGTTTTTCTGCAGAATGATATTGACTGCATCGCGGAGAGCGGCAAGATCGTACGCGCGCACATCCTTTCCGCCGACGCGGACGGTGCCGCGGCTGGTATCATACAGACGCGGAATGAGCTGCACCAGCGTCGTTTTCGAAGAACCTGTTCCTCCGAGGATTCCTACCGTCTGACCAGCTTTGATCTTCAGCGTAACATCGGAGAGTGCGTACTCTTTTGCTTCTTCTTTGTATTTAAACGATACGTTGTCAAACTCCACGCTGCCCTCTGTCACTTCTGTTACACCATTTTCCGGCGAGGTGAGCACGATTTTCTCATCGAGCACCTCGACAATCCGGTGTGCGCTCGCCATGGAACGGGTCAGAAGCAGGAAGACGTTTGCAATCATCATCATCGAGTTCATGACCTGCATGACGTAGCTTAGAAATCCGGTCAGGTTTCCGACGGCAAGCTGTTTTTTCAGAATCATATTTCCGCCGAACCACAGAATCAGCACGATCGCGGTATACATGACGCCCTGAAATGCCGGCAGATTCAGCACGGCGTAGTGGAACGTCTGCTCGCTCGCTGCGGTCAGGTCGGTGTTGACCTCGTTGAATTTGTCTTCCTCGTACTCATCCCGCACGAAAGCTTTGACGGCACGGATCGCGGTCAGCCCCTCCTGGACAACGTTGTTCAGGCGGTCCACCATGGACTGCAGTTTTGTGTACATCGGGGCAACTCTCCGCACAATCAGGGAGAGAATAAAGCCAAGAAGCGGGGTACATACAAGGAATACAAATGCCAGCCGCGGATTCATATAGAATGAAAGGCCGATTCCCATAATCAGAAGCGACGGTCCGCGCGTGATCGGGCGGAAGCCGGCGCTTACCATATTCTGGATGACGGTAACATCCGTCGTCATACGGGTGATCAGGGATGATACCGCAAAGTGGTCGAGGTTGGAAAATGCATACTGCTGCATTTTCTCATACTCCGCCTTCCGGATCTCAGCTCCCCAGCCGTACGTCGCCCGCGCCGCAAAGTGCGCGTATAAAATTCCGGTCACAAGCGCACAGAGCGCGCAGACTCCCATCTGGATTCCCTTGCGGTAAATGTAAGGGATATCGCCGTTCGCAACGCCGATGTCAATCAGATTGGAAATCAGAATCGGAATAAAAAGTTCAAAACACGTTTCTACCAATACCAGCACTGCTCCGAAAATCATATCCCGCTTGTAGGGACCTGCATACGAGAGCAGACGCTTCATATCATTCATCTTCTGTCATGTCCTCCTTTTGCTGTTTTTCGGAGTCCATTTTACCATACCCCGGCACGATTTTCAACGCGCCGAAATAATCCCTTTTACCCCAAAAATCCCCTTTTCCCAACAACTTTTCTGTCGTCAGAAAAAGAGGATCGTTTTCTGGAAGCTTAAGTCTACCTTTTGAACGCATTGACCAGTGACACACCGGAAACCGCCGCCTCTCCGACAAATCCGATAACAAACACGTCCGCAATTCCGACCAGAGCCACCAGAAGCTGCTCCAGAAAAAGCGGAACAATCAGCTTTTTCAAATCCTGATTTGTAAACATAAAACCCATCCTGCCATTTTTCTTTCTGTCTCTATTTTAGACATCTAACAGCTCATTTGTCTAATGCTTATTCTAAATGGCAGTTCATACGCGGATTGCATATTACACTTCACAGAAATCTCTTTTCACTTTCTCACACAGCTTGCCATACACACGCTCCACAAACCACGGCTCTGTCGATTTTTCTGCGATCTGCTCCACCGGAATCCAGCCGACTGCGCTGTTTTCATCCGGCTTGCAGCGGATTTCCTGTACCGGGTCTGCTTCCATGAGATATGTCACATTCAGATGGAGATGTGTCACCACGTACTTTCCGCGCTTCACATGGCCGTCCACCGACAGGATTTCGAGCGAGAATGGCTGATCCGATAAGAGCTTCACCTCTTCAATCCCGGATTCCTCCTTCACTTCTCTTACCGCCACGCTGCAAAGATCCGCATCTCCGTCCGCGTGGCCGCCGAGCCATGCCCAGGAATGGTAAATATTGTGATACGCCATCAGCACCTGCTTCCGATCCGGGCTTACGACCCAGGCGGAGGCAGTCAGATGTGCGGTCTCATTTTCCCGCGTCAAAATATCGCATCCGCTCTCCATCCATTTCAGCAGAATCGCCCGATCCCGCTCTTCCTGCTCATTGTACGGACGGTATTCCCGGATCTGCCGCAGCAGGTTTTCTTTGGCTGTTTCATTCTGCATCCGTTTTCCCTCCCACTTTGATTTTAAACGATTGATAAAAAAGACCCCGGCGCCTGTATTTCTACAGACCGCCGGGGTCTCCTTACGTTTGAACACAAATCATGCTATTGCATGAAAATCCTGATTCGGACAGATTCTGCTTAAATTAAGCGTTCTTCTGAGCGATAGCTGCCTGAGCTGCTGCCAGACGAGCGATCGGCACACGGAACGGTGAGCAGGAAACATAGTCCAGACCCAGTTTGTTGCAGAACTCTACGGAGCTCGGATCTCCACCGTGCTCACCGCAGATACCTACGTGCAGAGAAGAGTTAACCGGTCTTCCAAGATCGATAGCCATCTTCATCAGCTTGCCAACGCCGTCCTGATCAAGTTTTGCGAATGGATCGTTCTCGAAGATCTTAGCGTCATAGTAAGCGTTCAGGAATTTACCAGCATCGTCACGGGAGAATCCGTAAGTCATCTGAGTAAGGTCGTTGGTTCCGAAGCAGAAGAAGTCTGCCTCTTTTGCGATCTCATCTGCAGTCAGAGCTGCTCTCGGGATCTCGATCATGGTACCAACTTCGTATTCAAGGTCGCTGCCTGCAGCTGCGATTTCAGCGTCAGCGGTCTCTACTACGAATTTCTTAACGTATTTCAGCTCTTTGATATCGCCAACAAGTGGGATCATGATTTCCGGTTTTACATTCCAATCCGGATGAGCTTTCTTCACGTTGATGGCTGCGCGGATTACTGCGCTTGTCTGCATCTTAGCGATTTCCGGATAAGTTACAGCAAGACGGCATCCACGATGACCCATCATCGGGTTGAACTCATGCAGACCAGCGATGATTGCTTTGATCTGCTCAACAGTTTTGCCCTGAGCATCAGCCAGTTTCTTGATGTCCTCTTCCTCAGTCGGAACGAACTCATGAAGCGGCGGATCCAGGAAACGGATGGTAACCGGGTTGCCTTCCAGAGCTTCATACAGCTTCTCGAAGTCTCCCTGCTGCTCCGGAAGGATCTTAGCAAGTGCTGCTTCTCTCTCTTCTACGGTCTCAGCGCAGATCATCTCACGGAATGCATCGATTCTGTTGCCTTCGAAGAACATATGCTCTGTACGGCAAAGACCAATACCTTCTGCGCCAAGCTCACGAGCTTTTTTAGCGTCTGCCGGAGTATCAGCGTTTGTACGAACTTTCATGGTTCTGTATTTATCTGCCCAGCCCATGATTCTTCCGAACTCGCCAGCGATGGTAGCGTCTACGGTCGGGATCAGTCCGTCATAGATGCATCCTGTAGAACCATCCAGAGAGATGCAGTCTCCCTCGTGGAACTCTTTGCCAGCCAGTGTGAATTTCTTGTTTGCCTCGTCCATTACGATATCACCGCAACCGGATACACAGCAGGTTCCCATACCACGGGCAACTACGGCTGCGTGGGAAGTCATACCACCACGAACAGTCAGGATACCCTGTGCAGATTTCATACCTGTGATATCTTCTGGGGATGTCTCAAGACGAACCAGAACAACTTTTTCTCCTCTTTCAGCCCATGCAACAGCGTCATCAGCTGTGAATACGATTTTACCGCAAGCAGCTCCCGGAGATGCTCCCAGTGCTTTTGCCATTGGAGCAGCCTCTTTCAGTGCTTTTGCATCGAACTGCGGATGAAGCAGAGAGTCAAGGTTACGAGGATCGATCATTGCAACTGCCTCTTCCTCTGTTCTCATTCCCTCATCTACAAGGTCGCAGGCGATTTTCAGAGCAGCTTTTGCTGTTCTCTTACCGTTACGTGTCTGCAGCATGTACAGTTTACCGTGCTCTACAGTGAACTCCATGTCCTGCATATCTCTGTAGTGTGTTTCCAGAGTTTTGCAAACTTCTTTGAACTGTTTGAAAGCTTCCGGGAATTTCTCTTCCATCTCAGAAATGTGCATAGGTGTACGAACACCGGCAACTACGTCCTCGCCCTGTGCGTTGGTAAGGAACTCACCGAACAGTCCGTTCTCTCCTGTAGCAGGGTCACGGGTGAAGGCAACACCTGTACCACAGTCATCTCCCATGTTTCCGAATGCCATCATCTGTACGTTAACAGCGGTACCCCAGGAATACGGGATGTCGTTGTCACGACGATAAACGTTTGCTCTCGGGTTGTCCCAGGAACGGAATACGGCTTTTACAGCCTCCATCAGCTGTACCTTAGGATCGGTCGGGAAATCCTCACCGATTTTAGCTTTGTACTCAGCTTTGAACTGCTCAGCCAGTTTTTTGAGGTCATCTGCGTCAAGATCTACGTCCTGTTTTACGCCTTTCTCCTCTTTCATCTTGTCGATCAGCTCTTCGAAGTATTTTTTACCAACTTCCATAACTACGTCAGAAAACATCTGAATGAATCTTCTGTAGCAGTCCCAAGCCCAACGTGGGTTGCCGGAAGCCTGTGACAGAGTTTCAACAACCTCTTCGTTCAGACCAAGGTTCAGGATGGTATCCATCATACCTGGCATGGAAGCTCTTGCTCCGGAACGTACAGAAACGAGCAGCGGATTCTTAGTGTCTCCGAATTTCTTTCCTGTGATTCCTTCCATTTTATCGATTGCTTCCATGATCTGACCCATGATCTCGTCGTTGATCTGTCTGCCATCCTCATAGTACTGTGTACAAGCCTCGGTTGTTACCGTGAATCCCTGTGGTACAGGAAGTCCCAGGTTTGTCATCTCAGCCAGGTTTGCGCCTTTTCCACCGAGAAGGTTACGCATGTCTGCATTACCTTCAGTGAACATGTAAACCCATTTTGCCATTGTTACTTTTCCTCCTACTTGTAATTTTGATAGGTTATAGTAAAGTATTTCCAGATTGCCCTGGATGATACGTTCACCCTATACTGATTGCACCGAAAATGAAGATATCCTCGGGGCGCACACATTTATTTTACCATAAGAATATCTTTAGTCAATAAAAATATGGCAAATTTTCGGTATTTTTTTTAATTTCTGGTTCTGCGTCCCTCTTGTGTCCTATTATATCAGCTTTTGGTTACTTTTTACAGGGTTTTTTGTAATTTTCGCGTAAAAAAAGAAGTATCGCACAATTTTTTTCATTTTACGATACTTCTTCTTCTATTTTTCCCGGTAAATTTTCGGAATTGTTCGATTTTATGCTTTCAAAATTACGGTTTTGATTACGAAATACAGCAGCACAATCACACCGAGTACGATACGGTACCAGCCGAAGGCTTTGAAATCGTGCTTCTTGATGTACTGCATCAGGAATTTGATGGCAAAAATCGATACCACAAATGCCACCAGCATGCCGACGATCATGATCGCCACCTCAACACCGGTAAAGGCAAAGCCGTGTTTTACCAGTTTTAAAAGGCTTGCGCCGAACATAACCGGAACGGCAAGGAAAAACGTGTACTCCGATGCCAGCTCTCTCGAGCATCCCAGCAGGATACCGCCGATGATGGTTGCTCCCGAACGGGAAGTTCCCGGTACGATGGAAAGGAGCTGGAAAACACCGATATACAGCGCATTTTTCCAGGTAATCTCTTTGATTTTTGTTGCAGACGGTGTTCTCGTCTTGTTGTAATTCTCAATGATGATGAAGAGGACACCATAGATGATCAGCATCAGTGCTACGATCACGTAATTCATCAGATGGGCCTCGATCCAGTCGTTAAATGCCAGTCCGATCACGGCTGCCGGCAGACACGATACGACGATCTTGAACCACATGATAATTTTGTCCAGATAACAGTAATTGTCTACAAAGTTCTGAATACCTGCAAAGACCTTGTTGTCGCTTGGATTGGCAAAATAGCTCTTGCTTTTCGCTTTGCTTTTGCCATGAAACGGCCAGAGATCCCAGAAATAGATGACGACAACCGCAAGGATTGCACCGAGCTGGATGACAACTTCAAAAACATTCTTGAAATCAGCTGTCACATTCAGCTTAATAAACTCATCTACCAGAATCATGTGGCCGGTGCTGCTGATCGGAAGCCACTCGGTAATGCCCTCTACGATACCCAGCAGGATAACCTTTAACCACTCAATGATGTTCATACGATATGTACCTTTCTCTTTTTGAATTGGATGCCCTTTTCTGGCATTCTATTAAAAATCTATCATACTTATGCTAAAAACACAAGCGCGTCACGTTTTCTTTTTTGTAAAATCCATTCAAACCCACATTCGGCCAAAAAAGCTCTCTGCCGCTTTGTTTCTGCAGCAGAGAGCTTTTCTTTGCTTTATGCTTCTATCATGCTTATCTCTTGTCGATCGTTGCGATATCGATCAGGGTCAGCTTCTTCACATCTGTATTTTCCAGACTGGTTACGAGTGCGGTTGCGGTATCCAGAGAGGTCAGTACGTTGACACCTGTCTCGATCGCGTTCCGGCGGATGACGAATCCGTCTTTGGAGTGCTCAACACCCTGGGACGGAGTATCGATGACGAGGTCGATCTTGTGGCCGAGGATCAGATCCATCAGGTTCGGGGACGGCTGCTCGATCTTGTTGGTGCGGATCGCATTGACACCGTTCTCGTTCAGAGTTTTTGCCGTGTTTCTCGTTGCATAGATCTTGTAGCCGAGAGCCTGGAATCTCTGCGCAATCGGAATGATATCCTTTTTATCCTCATCCTTTACCGTGATAATCATGTTTTTATTTTTTGGCAGGTTGATTCCGGCGCCGAGGAATGCTTTGTAAAGAGCCTCGTTGAAGGTCTTTGCAATACCAAGGCACTCACCGGTGGATTTCATCTCCGGTCCAAGGGCGATATCTGCGCCGCGGATCTTCTCGAAGGAGAATACCGGCATCTTGATGGCAATGTAATCTGCCTCTCTCTGCAGTCCCGGCTCGTAGCCAAGCTCGCGGATCGTGTGGCCGAGGATGACTTTCGTTGCCAGCGGCACGATCGGGATTCCGGTTACCTTGCTGATGTACGGCACGGTACGAGAAGAACGCGGGTTGACCTCGATGACGTAAACATCCTCACCGCATACGATGAACTGGATGTTGATCATACCGATGACATGCAGGGATCTTGCCAGACGTTTCGTATACTCTACGATAGTGTCTTTTGCATGCTGGCTGATGCTCTGTGCCGGATAAACGGAGATACTGTCTCCGGAGTGAACGCCGGCGCGCTCGATGTGCTCCATGATACCAGGAATCAGAATATCGGTGCCGTCGCAGACTGCATCAACCTCGATCTCCTTGCCCTGCAGATATTTATCAACCAGGATCGGATGCTCCTGTGCGATCCGGTTGATGATGCCGATAAATTCATCGACGTCCTCATCGCTGATGGCGATCTGCATACCCTGTCCTCCAAGGACGTAGGACGGGCGGACGAGTACCGGATAGCCGAGCTCGTTGGCTGCTTTTTTCGCCTCTTCTGCGGTGAATACGGTGTGTCCCTTCGGACGCGGGATTTCACACTGCTCCAGGATCTCATCGAACAGCTCACGGTCCTCTGCGGCATCTACGTTCTCTGCAGATGTTCCAAGGATCGGCACACCCATTTTCAGGAGTGCTTCGGTCAGCTTGATCGCGGTCTGGCCGCCGAACTGTACAACGGCTCCGTCCGGATGCTCGATGTTGACGATATTTTCTACATCTTCCGGTGTCAGCGGCTCGAAATACAGTTTATCTGCGATATCGAAGTCGGTGCTGACGGTCTCCGGGTTGTTGTTGATGATGATGGTCTCATAGCCCTCTTTCTTGAATGCCCAGGTACAATGTACGGAGCAGAAGTCAAACTCGATACCCTGTCCGATACGGATCGGGCCGGAACCAAGGACGAGGACTTTCTTTCTGTCGTTTGTCTCAACAGCTTCGTTTTCGCCGCCGTATACGGAATAGTAATACGGTGTGGTTGCTGCGAACTCAGCGGCACAGGTATCTACCATCTTGTAAGCTGCGGTGATATCATACTGTTTTCTTAACGCTTTTACTTCTTCTTCGGTCTTTCCTGCCAGTTTTGCCACCAGGTAATCCGGGAACTCAAGGCGTTTTGCTTCGCGCAGCAGATCCTCATCCAGCTCTTTGGCCTGTAATGCCTGCTCCATCTCAACGAGGATAGCCAGCTTATCGATGAACCATACATCGATTTTGGTGATCTCGTGGATCTCGTCGTAGGAGACGCCCTGACGGATCGCCTCTGCGATTCTCCAGATTCTCATATCATCTACGATGTGAAGCTCTTCGATCAGCTCGTCTTTGGACAAGTGGCTGAAGTCATAGGACATCAGGGAATCTACGTGCTGTTCCAGGGAACGGATGGCTTTCATCAGCGCGCCCTCGAAGTTGTTGCAGATACTCATAACCTCACCGGTTGCCTTCATCTGTGTGGTCAGGGTACGTTTTGCACTGATAAACTTATCGAACGGCAGACGCGGGATTTTTACAACACAGTAATCCAGCATCGGCTCGAAGCTTGCGTAGGTTTTTCCGGTAATGGCGTTCGGGATCTCATCCAGAGTGTAGCCAAGTGCGATCTTTGCAGCAACCTTTGCAATCGGATAACCGGTCGCTTTGGAAGCCAGTGCGGAAGAACGGCTGACACGCGGATTTACCTCGATAACACAGTACTCGAAGCTGTCCGGATTCAACGCATACTGTACGTTGCATCCGCCGGTGATGCCGAGCTCGGTGATGATGTTGAGTGCGGAAGTACGCAGCATCTGATACTCTTTATCTCCCAGGGTCTGGGACGGTGCTACGACAATACTGTCTCCGGTGTGAACGCCGACCGGGTCGATGTTCTCCATGTTGCAGACGGTGATGCAGTTTCCTACGCTGTCCCGCATTACCTCGTACTCGATCTCTTTCCATCCGGCGATACATCTTTCAACGAGTACTTCGCCGACACGGGAAAGACGGAGTCCGTTCGAGAGGATCTCGATCAGCTCTTCTTCGTTGTAAGCGATACCGCCGCCGCTTCCGCCGAGGGTGTAAGCCGGACGCAGTACAACCGGATAACCGATCTTGTTGGTGAAATCGATACCAGCCTGTACATCATGGACAACCAGGGATGCCGCTACCGGCTCGCCGATTTTTTCCATGGTATCTTTGAATTCCTGACGGTCCTCTGCTTTTTTGATGGTCTGTGCTGTGGTACCGATCAGGCGTACGTTGTTTTCTTTTAAGAAGCCTTTTTCTTCGAGTTCCATCGCAAGGTTCAGTCCTGCCTGGCCTCCCAGAGTCGGAAGAACGCTGTCCGGTTTTTCCTTCTGGATGAGCTGCTCTACCACTTCTACGGTCAGCGGCTCGATGTAAACGCGGTCTGCGATGTCTTTATCGGTCATGATGGTTGCCGGGTTGGAGTTCAGAAGAACAACTTCCATTCCCTCTTCTTTCAGTGAACGGCACGCCTGTGTTCCTGCGTAGTCGAACTCTGCTGCCTGTCCGATGACGATCGGACCGGAACCGATAACCAGAACTTTTTTAATATTCGGATTCTTTGGCATTATTTGTTACCTCCCATCATCTCAAGGAATCGATCAAACAGGTATCCGGAATCCTGCGGGCCAGGGCATGCCTCCGGATGGAACTGTACGGTAAAGATGTTTTTGCCGACGTATTTGAGTCCCTCGTTGGTGCCGTCGTTGACGTTCACAAAGGCCGGAACTGCCACATTCGGATCCAGGGTATCGGTATCTACGACGTAGCCGTGGTTCTGGGAAGAAATGTAAACTCTTCCGGTTGCAAGATCCTTGACCGGGTGGTTTCCGCCGCGGTGGCCGTATTTCATCTTGTGGGTATCTGCGCCGGTAGCCAGTGCCATCAGCTGATGTCCAAGACAGATTGCAAAGATCGGTACATTGGAATCGTACAGTTTTTTAATCTCTTTGATAATGGATACGCACTCTTTCGGATCTCCAGGGCCGTTGGACAGCATGATTCCGTCCGGATTTGCGGCGAGGATCTCTTCTGCTGTAGTAAGCGCCGGATAAATGGTCACTTCGCATCCGCGCTCATTTAAGGAACGTGCGATGTTGTTCTTTGCGCCAAGATCCAGAAGTGCAACTTTAAAGCCTTCTCCTTTTAAAACTGATTTTTCAGAGCAGGTTACCTTTTCTACAACTTTTCCGGTATTATACGCTTTTAATTTTGGAATAATTTCATCGAGGTGATAATTTTCGTTGGTCGTGATCATACCGTTCATGGTACCTTTTTCACGAAGAATTTTGGTGAGAGCACGAGTATCGATTCCGGCGATTCCGGGAATATCGAACTTTTTCAGGAAATTCTGAATGGTGTCCTGGCAACGGAAGTTGCTGGGGAGACGGGATAATTCTCTTACAATATAGCCATCCGGCCAGGGTCTTAAGGACTCCTGATCATCATAACAAATTCCATAGTTTCCAATAAGAGGATACGTCATACATACTGCCTGTCCCGCATAGGATGGGTCGGTCAGCACTTCGAGATATCCAGTCATGGATGTATTAAATACGATTTCACTGATCACTTCTTTTTGTGAACCAATGCTGGTTCCGGTAAAGACATGCCCGTCTTCTAAGATTAGAAAAGCTTTCATCATTCCACCGTTTTCCTTTCTTTTTCGTTCGGTTTTGAGTTTGTATGAAATATGCATCTCATACTTTAATCTTTCAGATTCTATCACAACCAGGGAAACATTTCAACTATTTTTGTCGAATTACGGAAATTTCTTTTCTGGAAAAATAAAAATACCCTGACGGAAAGTTTTCACACTTCCCATCAGGGCAATCCGAATTGGTCCACCGGACCAATTCTTGATACGCAAAGCGAAAAAATAATGCAGGAGATGGGACTTGAACCCACACGATCTTGCGACCACAGGCACCTGAAGCCTGCGCGTCTGCCAATTCCGCCACTCCTGCATTTCTTGTCTTGCAGCTCTCATGTGCCGCTCAACAAAACATATATTACCAGATGATTCCGAATCTGTCAACAGCTTTTTCAAATTTTTTCAAAAAATTTCAAATTTTCTTTTTTGCCCCGAAAAGCCCGCCATCCGCAGGGCTTTTCGTGAGATCCTGCATCACCTGGACTCCCGGCAGGAAATTGCCGTCAGCAGCGCAAGTCCGAAGAAAATACAGAAATCAGAAACATTGAACACAAGTCTGCGGAACTTCTCCGGTCCAAACCGGAAGCTGACATAGTCGGTCACGTAACCTCTCTTATGCCGGTCATACCAGTTCGACATGCCGCCGCCAATCGTAAGCGCAAGCCCAAGCTTCTTCGCCTTACACTTACGTCTGCCCGCCAGCGCTCCGAGACGCGCCCACAGTCCGGACAGCAAAAAGAAGGTGAGAATTTCCACCTTCTTCGTGCTGTCCGCGAAGCCGCCGCCCGCTACGCCGCGGTTATGACATTTCCGCAGGACAATATGTCCTTTGCAGACCGGGATCTGCTCATTTTCCTTTAACTCCTCTTCTGCCTTCTTTTTCAGGCATCCGTCTGCAAGGAAAACCGCTCCCGGCAGCAGGGTCCAGATCATTCCTCTTCCGGTACCTCTGCTTCTTTTTCAGGCTCTTCTTCCGGCGCTGCTGCTTCGGTTTCTTCTGCTTTTTCTTCCGGTTCTACGTGTACAAACTCGGCATCCTCCGGCTCATCTTCCTTCTCCGGCATAGCAGCACCGCAGCGCATGCAGAAAGCTGCATCTTTCGGAACACTTGCGCCGCAGGCCGGGCATACGATGCGGCCTCTCTTGTTTGCCACATCTTCCTTGCAGTCTGCAATCTCTTTTTCCAGATCGGTGATATCTTTGCAGAAGCCGGCAAGATTCTCGTCGAATGCTTCGCCGTTCAAATAGCGGTTGTAGATGATCTGTCCGATATCCTGGTAATTCTTCTCAATCTGATCCTCGAGCGCATGCTGACGGGTGCGGATCTTCTGAATTTCTACGAATTCATCTGTTTTCTTTCCCACAGTATCCACTGTTTTTTTCAGTGTTTTACTTAAATTTCCAAAAAAATCCTCTGCCATAGTTAAAACCCTCTCTTTCTTATCTCTTATTTCAAGAAAACGCCAGTTTCACGTCTGCTCCGCTGTGTTTTCCAGTTACCTTATTTCTGCTCTAACTTTGGAACTTCCTGGCCGCGCAGGAGAATCGTCGGCCCGCCGGTCTTTTCAATATAGTCTTTTGTGATGATAACCTCTCCGATGCTGCTGTCCTTTGGAATCTCATACATGATATCCAGCATGAAATCCTCGATGATCGAACGGAGTGCTCTCGCACCGGTATCTTTTTCCAGCGCTTTTCTTGCAATAGAGCGAAGTGCATCATCATCAAATTCCAGTTTCACCTCGTCGAGTTCGAGCAGTCTCTTATACTGCTTCAGGATCGCATTTTTCGGTTCTTTTAAGATCTCGACCAGCATATCCTCATTGAGACTCTCCAGCGTAAATACGATCGGCAGACGGCCAAGGAACTCCGGCACCATACCGAAAGTCCGAAGGTCTTCTAAGGTCACCTGTGACAGCAGGTTCTTATCCCCATCATACTTGTCCTTCAGATCCGCCTGGAAGCCAATGGAAGCTGTCTTGTTCAGACGCTCCTTGATGATGTCCGTCAGATCCGGGAAGGCACCGCCGCAGATAAAGAGAATGTTTCTGGTATTGACGGTCTCGAGCGGAACCATCGCATTTTTGCTGTTGGCTCCCACCGGAACTTCGATGTCGCTGCCCTCGAGGAGCTTCAGCATTCCCTGCTGTACGGCTTCTCCGCTGACGTCTCTCTGGTTTGTATTTTTCTTTTTCGCAATCTTGTCGATCTCGTCGATGAAGATAATACCGTGCTCCGCGCGCTCCACATCGTTGTCTGCGGCCGCTAAAAGCTTAGATACCACGCTTTCAATATCATCGCCGATATAACCCGCTTCGGTAAGGGATGTGGCGTCCGTGATGGCAAGCGGCACATCTAAGAGGCGTGCCAGTGTCTGCACCAGATACGTTTTTCCGGAACCGGTCGGTCCGATCATCAGCATGTTGGATTTTTCGATCTCGATATTTCCGTCCTGCGGTGCAAAGACACGTTTGTAATGGTTGTAAACGGCAACCGACATGACTTTCTTTGCACGTTCCTGGCCGATGACGTATTCGTCAAGCATCGCCTTGATCCGGTGCGGCGGCGGAATGTCCTTGATGGAAAATTCTTTTGTTTTCTTCTTTTCTTCTTTTTTCTTTACCCGCTGCCGGTTCGGGATCTGGTTGGAAAGCCCGGAGAGATCGAACATGCCGATATTCGGCATGTTGTTCATATTATTCATCATCTCATTGATCTGGCCCGGGTTCTGGTTCATGGTATCAAAGCTCTTCTGCATGCAGTCCGGGCAGATATTGATGTTTCCCGGAAGGGTAATCATCTTTCCGGCTTTGCTCTCCGGTCTGCGGCACATGAAGCAGACTTTTTCATAAGTATCTTCTGTATGATGGTCAGAGCTTTTTGTTTCCGCCTTCGTTTCGTCCGCGGTACCGTCCACTCTGTCTTTCTCTTCTGACATGATTTTTCAAATTCCTTTCTGTAATAGATCGCTTGGTCTAGCTTGATTATAGCCCAAAAGCCATAGGGTCACAAGTAAAAACTTTCTTAAAAATTACCAACTTTTTTAAGAATTTTACGAATTCAAAAAATTATATCAAAAAATGCAGAAAAAGGCGGACAGCCAGGCGTTCATATTCCTGTGCTGTCCGTCTTTTTTCTCTTAGGAAATAGTTATTTCGAGTTTTTATCTGTTGCCAAACGGATTCTGAATACCCTGGTCATTCTGATCGGAGCTTCCGGTTCCATCGTTTGTGGTTCCGTTGCTGCTTCCGCTCGTCTGCGGCATATCTGCTGCAGAGCCAAGGGTCAGCGTCAGTGTTACTTCTTTGTACTCACCGTTATCCGCGCGCTGTACGGTGACATCTACAGTCTCGCCTGCCGCATAATAGGTCAGTGTCTCTTTTAAGCCTTTGGCGTTCGAGATGCTTCTTCCATCAAACGTGGTGATAACATCGCCTTTCTTGAAGCCCGCATCGGCTGCCGGGCTGCCGTCCACAACGCTCATGATGCAGACACCGGTCGGAATACCGTAGTTCTGGGAAACATCTGCGCTGACATCCGCCATGTTGATTCCGATATAAGCAGCCTCATCATCGCTGACTTTGTATCTTGTTGTCAGGTTCATCAGGTTCTGCAGAATCGGCTCCGCTTTCGAAATCGGGATCGCAAAGCCCATGCCCTCGACCTGTGTGGAGCTGTATTTTGCTTCGTTAATGCCGATCAGCTCACCGTTCATGTTCAGAAGGGCGCCGCCGCTGTTTCCAGGGTTGATGGCTGCATCGGTCTGGATCAGTCCCTCAGAAGTAATCGTCTCGCCGGTACTCTCATCCTGACTGGAGATCGTACGGTCTTTTGCACTGATATATCCGCTCGTCAGGGACTGGCCGGTTCCCAGTGCATTTCCGATTGCCACAACCTGATCACCGACCTCAAGGTCATCGGAATTTCCCATCACGGCAATTTTGATCTGGCTCTTTGTCTCGTCCTTGATGTCGGAAAGTTTTACTGCAACAACAGCAAGGTCATTGTCCGCATCGGTACCTTTGATCTGGCCTTCTACCGTCTCATCGTCGATAAAGCTGACGGAAAGAGACGTTGCACCGCTGACAACGTGGTTGTTTGTCGCAATCAGGAGCTCATCGTCGTTCTGTCCGACAATAACTCCGGTTCCGCTTGCAGGAACTTCCTGGCTTGTGGTTCCGAAGAATGTCTCAACTTCTTCCACCGTTGTCGTAGAAATTGCTACCAGAGACGGCATCGCACTCGATGCAACATCTTTCACGGACATCTCGCCGGTTGCTTTTACGGTATCGGAGGTATCACTGCTGTCTGCTGCCGTTGTTGTGGTGGTCGTCGGAATTGTAACTTCCTGCTTCTGCTCTGTTGCTGTACCGATCACTTTCGTACCGACTGCTGCAGTCCCAATGAAAACACCGCCTGCCACGAGTCCGAAGCACGCTGCCATGGCAAGTGTCATGCCCCATTTTTTTGCGGCTGACATTGGTTTTTTCGCTTTCTTTTTGTGATCCTGCGGCTGCGGAACGGCAGAAAACTGTGGTTTTTCCTGCTTCGGAGCACTCTGTGTCTGTGACTGGTACTGATAATGTTCTGTCTTTGCAGAAGATGTCTGCTCTGCCTTTGCCTCCGACGGGTCCGGTTTTCCGGTGTAGGAAGCGCTGTTATTCTCCTCGTCGGTCTTTCCGCTGATTTTCGGATTCACCCAGCTGTAGGTTGTCGTTTTCTTTTCTTCCGCCTTCGGCGCTTCTGCGGTTTCCTGCGGTTTTTCCGTCTCTGCCGCACTCTGCTCTGCTGTCGTTTCTGCTTTTACTTCTTCTGTATGCTCTGCAGCTTTGGTTTCCTCTGCTGCCTCACCATTTATTTCTTCTTTTTTGAATTCTTCACTCATGGCTGATCCCTCTTTCTCTTTTCTATCTCAGGCACCAATACACAGTGCTCTTATTTCTTTCTTCATTTTCTACTGCCTATTGTACGTTAGAATTGTGTTGAAACTGTGATAATTTTGAAAAAAGAGGAATTTTATGCTGCGGTTTTTATTCTACCGTAACGGATTTCGCCAAGTTTCTCGGTTTATCCACATCGAGGCCTCTGCCGATCGATACGTAGTAGCCAAAGAGCTGCAGTGGAATGATCGCCAGGGAGTTTGCAAAAATCGGATTTGTCTCCGGCAGGTAAACTACGTAGTCGGCTACTTTTTCCACTTCTGTATTGCCAACGGTCGTTACCGCCATGACAAACGCGCCTCGTGTCTTCACTTCCTGAATATTGCTGATCGTTTTCTTGTAGAGCTCCGGCTGGGTCAGCACGGCTACGACAAGGCGTCCGTCCTCAATCAGGGAAATGGTTCCGTGTTTCAGCTCACCGGCTGCATACGCCTCGGAATGGATGTAGGAAATCTCTTTCAGCTTCAGGGAGCCCTCCATCGAGATTGCATAGTCGATGCCGCGTCCGATGAAAAAGACGTGTTCTGCCGCAAGATAACGGTTGGCAAAACGCTGTACGTTCTCCTTGTGGGACAGCAGCAGGGAAATCTGCTCCGGCAGGCGCTCAAGGCTCTGGATCATTGCATCGAAGTCATTCTGTGAAACGGTTCCGCGTACTTTGGCAAACTTCATCGCCAGAAGATACTGCGCGATAAGCTGTGTGCTGTACGCTTTCGTTGTCGCAACAGCGATCTCCGGACCGGCCCAGGTGTACATGACATTGTCTGCCTCTCTTGCAATCGAACTTCCAACTACATTTACGATGCCAAGGGTACGCACGCCCTTTTCTTTTGCAAGGCGGAGAGCCGCGAGGGTATCGGCCGTCTCACCCGACTGGCTGACGATGACCACGAGCGTATTTTCCGGCAGAATCGGATCACGGTAGCGGAATTCGCTTGCCAGATCTACCTCAACCGGGATTCTTGCCAGCTTTTCGAAGATGTATTTTGCGGTTACACCGGTGTGATATGCAGAACCACAGGCAACAATAAAGATCTTGCTGATTGCACGGATCTCTTCGTCCGTCATGCCAAGCTCCTCGATCACTACGTCACCATTCTTGATGCGTGGGGTCAGCGTATCTTTTACGGCTTTTGGCTGCTCATGCATCTCTTTCAGCATAAAATGCTCATAGCCGCCTTTCTCTGCGGCATTCATATCCCATTCGATGTGCGTAGGCTCCTTTTGCAGCTCCTCCTCATCGATATTGTAAAAATGAAGGCCGTCTCGGGTCAGCTTGACAATCTCCTCATTTTCCAGAAAATAGACATCTCTTGTATATTTCAGTACAGCCGGAACGTCGGATGCAATCAGGTTTCCGCTCTTACTTGTACCAACGATCAGCGGGCTGTCTTTACGGACCGCATACACCTCATCCGGATGGTCGCGGAACAGGATACCCAGTGCATACGATCCCTCCATACGGTGCATAACCTTTGTGATCGTTGCAAGCGGATCGCCGTTATAATAGTAATCCAGCATATGGGCAATTACCTCGGTATCTGTCTCCGAAAGGAACTCATATCCTTTGGACATCAGTTTTTTCTTTAATTTCAGATAATTCTCAATAATTCCATTGTGTACAACGACAATCGAGTGGTCTTTATTGAAATGCGGATGTGCATTCAGATCGGAAGGTGCCCCATGCGTTGCCCATCTCGTATGTCCGATTCCTACGGTACCCGGAAGTGTCGCTCCATTTTGTGTCATTTCCTCAAGCACCTTCAGACGGCCCATTGCTTTCTGCATCTGAATTTTGTTTCCATCGTATACAGCAATTCCGGCCGAATCGTATCCGCGGTACTCCAGCTTTGACAATCCGTCCAGCAGCACCGGGGCAGCCTGGCAGGTTCCAATATATCCAACAATTCCACACATAGATTTTTTCCTCCTAACAGTAAAAGGCGGCACCCTTGTTCTGTTTCAGGTTATGCCGCTTCTAATTTCTTGTTCTTTACTTTTTTACCACTCTGCTCCGTTCTCTGTCAACCTTATGGAGCATTTCGTATTTACTTACAAGATCTTTTTATTTTTGCTTTTTTACTTTCACTTATCTTCTATTTCGTTTTTTCGTATCTTTCCGTGATATTCCCACCATGTTTTGTTTGAGGTACACCAGCGGATTACACTGTCCGGAAGGCTTTTGTATCGTTTTCCGAGGAAGTAGCCCACATATTTGAATCCGCTTTGAAAGAATAAAGTGACGAGCAGCCACGGCTTATGAATTTCGCAGACGTAAGATGCCGATTTTTTCACCATACGGATTCCCTCACTCTCAGACGGATACGCATCAAAGATCTCCGGATGCTGTGCCTGGGATACACCGAGGTCGAAATTGCGGTGAAGCTGTGCCAGACAACCGTAATTGTGGGAATGTACCACCTTCGCATCTGCCGCATAGGCAATCGCATAGCCCGCCTGCACAAGATGCCCGGCATAGATCATATCTTCGTTAAACAAGGTGCTTTCTACAAATCCACCCAGCTCTTCATATGTCCTGCGGTCATACATTGCACAGACATTGGAACAGAAAAAAGTCTTAACACCAAGTTTTGGCAGATCACCGGCATCCTTGATATCACTCTCGTCCGGATAGTTAAAGCCTCTCGTAAACCGTTCCAGTGTACGGCAGTCATCCCGCGGAAGCTGCCGCGCATAGGCCGCCTTCACATGCGGCAGTGAAAATTTTTCCACCAGATGTTCCACGCACGCATTATCGTACGGCATGGCATCCTGGGTCATAAAAAGCAGAAGATCCGCATCTGAACTTTCTGCCATCGCCCTTCTCGTTCCGCCGTGGTCGAACTCGCTCGGCTGAATATGCTCCACCATAATCTTGTCTGAAAGCTGCTCCCACGCCGGATTCCAGAACTTTTTCCCCGTATTCACGACCCGGATCGAACGGATCGGGTAAGTCTGTTTTAAAAGGCGGGGCAGAAGTTCTGCGAACTCCTGCCCTGGTTTATACGTTGGTATCATGACATCAACGGTATATTGACTCATCTTGTCGTATTCTCCCTGTATTTTAATCTCCTGCTACCACAGAATCTGTTGCAGCGCCCGGTCCCTGATTCAGTACATACTCAATCATATCATCATCGTAGCCGCTCTCTCTTGCAATATAGTCACTGTACTCTATCACGGCTGCAGATGGATCATAGCTCATCGTCGGATACAGATAAGCGTGCAGTTCCTTTACATTGTGTTCCAGTGTAACCGGAATTACGACATCAACACCAAGTGCGCTTTCTACATTTTCTCCATAACACAGCTGGAACGGATATGCATAAGATGTTCCCATTTTGTACGTTACCGCATGCATGCCAAGTTCCAGAATTTCGTTTTTGGTAAGACTGGTGCTGACATTTCCCATCACTTTATCCAGAATCTCCGGAATCTTGGTCGGATTCTGTTTAATCTTCTGTACCATGAGATTGATGACGATTCGCTGACGGCTCGTACGTTTCGCATCGTCGCCGCCGCCGTAACGGATCCGCGCATAGGAGGTTGCAAGTGCACCGCTGACATGACGTACTTCGCTGTAATCATCCCCAAGGTCCTCATCATACGGAATAGCTTCATACTCTACGCCCTGTGCTTCCGATACCTCTCTGTTGTAGTTGTTTGCATGAACACACTCTGCATTTGTCATCTCGATGTCGAGACCGCCCAAGACATCAATCGCATCGGCGAGTGCCTTGAAGTTTACGGTAACGTAATCGGTCAGTGCAAGGTCAAGGTTTGTATTCAGCATGGAGAGCATACTCTCCGGACCGCCGCGGTTATAGGCGGAATTGGCTTTGTCAAACTCATAATATTCATCGGTATATTTCGCCATATTCATCCAGGTGTCACGCATAATCGACACCATACGGATTTCCTGCTTGTCGTGATCAATACAACAGAGAATAATAGTGTCACTGTTCATGCTTTCTGCCAGCTCGGAGCCTTTCACACCTCTGGCATCCACGCCGACCAGCGCGATGACCTGTGTACCGGACATCTGTGAGAGATCGGTATTTGCCTTTACTTCACTGTTAATCTGAATCTGGGAGCTGTCCAGCGTATCCTGATTCATCTTATCCATCGAACGGTTGATCCATGCGTAGACGAACAGAATTCCGGAAAGAATCAGCAGAACGGTGATTTCAATTCCGAAAATTATTTTTCTGCGGCGCATTTTTTTGTATTTTCTGCTCTTTTTGTAATTCTTCTTCGACATCTCTTTTCCCCTTATCTTTTAGTAAGCGTTTTTATTCACAAATCCTTTGAAAAAGGTCAGGAACAGAATTTTAAAATCAAGTCCCAGCGTCCAGTTTTCAATATAATACAGATCACAGTCAATACGCTTTCGGATGGAAGTATCCCCCCGGTATCCATTCACCTGTGCCCACCCCGTAAGACCGGGACGCACCTGATGTTTTACCATATAACGCGGGATTTCCTCCCGGAATTTTTCCACAAAGAAAGGTCGCTCCGGCCGCGGTCCGACCAGGCTCATATCTCCTTTTAAGATGTTAAAGAGCTGTGGAAGCTCATCAATGCTGGTATGGCGCATGAATTTTCCAAATCCCGTCACACGCGGGTCATTCTTCACGGTCCATGCCTTCTTTTCTTTCTCCTCCGTCTGAACTTCCATCGAACGGAACTTGTACATTTCAAACGGTTTGTTGTGCAGTCCGACGCGTGTCTGACGGTAGATCAGCGGACCCGGTGAGGTCAGCTTGATCATGATGCAGGAAAACAGCATCACCGGTGAGAACAGAATGATCGCCACGAGCGCGCCGAAAATATCCACAATCCGTTTCAGCATCGCGTTGAACGTGTTGGAAAGCGGCACATAGCGGATATTGATGACAGGAAGTCCCTGCAGGTCTTCTGTGTACGGCTTTGTCGGAATGATGTTGTGGTAATCCGGCACAAACTGGGTATGTACGCCGGATTTTTCACACATGGCAACGATCTCCTCCAGGCGGAAGTATTCGTTCAGGCCAAGGGTAATGGCAATTTCATCCAGTTTGTTTTCCGGCAGAATGACTGAAAGATTGTTGATTCTTCCAAGAACCTTGACACCGCGGTACATCGTTCCCGCTTTGACATGGTCATCGAGGATTCCGCGGACGAGATAGCCCCACTCCGGGTTTGCAATGATCCGGTCAATGTATTCCTCGGTCGCACGGCTGTAGCCGACCATCAGAATCTGCTTCTGGTTGCGGCCGTGTTTCCACATATTGCTTAAGATATAGTGGATCAGATTTCTTACGATCGTTTCCAGTGTCACATTCAGCACAAAGAAGATGCAGAGCATACCACGGGAAAAGTGAACCTGGCGCACCATGTAAAGGCTGGCCAGCCAGACCAGAAATCCAACCGTATTCGCTTTTAAGATATTGGCAAATTCCAGACGTCTTCCCTGAAAACGCTTGGATGCATAGAGATTGAATGCATAGTAAAGCAGCAGATAGCCGGGCACGATATAGAGCAGTGCCATCATATACGTCGCCGGCGGCAGAATTCCCCTCTCCGGATGATTATTCATAACGCCCAGCCGCACATAGCAGTACCAGGACAGTACGTAGGAAAGTGCGAGCACCAGGGCATCGATCAGAACGTGCATCCGGTCAAAATATTTCTGATTATCGTTGATCAAATTCGTTCACCTTATCTGTTTTTTTCGGGATTTAAAAATTCCCTACCCCTAACTATACAATAAGTTTCAAAAAAGAGCAATCATATTTTTCTAACATTCTTCTTATTTCCGTAAACTTTTTAACTTTTTCGTAATCTTTTGAAAGAATCCTTATGCCCTCTCCAGAAATCTCCGGAACACATTGATAAAAAGCTCCCATTCGATGACAAAATACGTGCCGAGGCGCTTCCACTCAAAACGGATCTTTTTTGCTCTGTTTTCCGGCTTCCGGCAGATGAAAAAACCATTCTTGATTCCTGCCAGATATTCTTTTCCGTATCCCTTCGATGCAAAAAAGACCAGTTTTGCCGAAAAACCGAGGATAAAGGCCGGCAGGTTAAGCAAAATCTGTAAAACCGGCATATTTTTATAGATCAGATAAATATTGTTCCTGGAAGAATAACGGATTTTAAAGAGGTTATACCGGGAGCCGCTCGTTCCGCTTCCGACGTGGTAAACCTTCGCGGACGGCTCATACCAGTTCTCGTAGCCCAAAAGCCGCGCACGATAGCCGATGTCGGTATCTTCCAGATAAGCGAAATGTTCTTCGTCAAAAAGTCCGGTCTTTTCCAGAAATTCCCGGCGGTAGATTGCTGCTCCGGCGCAGGCCGCAAAAATCCGGTCGGACGTTTCAAATTCACTGACCGGTTTTCCTTTTCCTCTTGCGAATGCCCATCCCAGCATATTATAGTAATTTCCCGCATCGTCGATTTTATCACGCTCCTGATAGGAAATCAGCTTTGCGCTGCATGCAAACGCATTCTTTCTTTTACAGATTCCCTCATAAAGGCGCTCGACAAAGTCCTGGAACACTTCGGTGTCGTTGTTTAAAAGGATCACATACGGCTCCTTCGACTGGCGGATGCCTTCGTTGACCGCACGGCTGAAGCCATAGTTATCATCGAGCTGGATGATTTTCGTCTCCGGGTAGTGTTCCCGCAGAAACGCACAGCTCTCATCCTGTGAACCATTGTCCACGAAATATGTGGTAAATTCCGTAAAGGTCTGCTTTGCAAGCGCTGCAAAGCACGTCTCCAGATACCGGTATCCATTATAATTTGGTATTACAACTGCTACTTTGTCCATGGTTTTACTCCCCTGCCGTCGGCACGCAGTCCATAGTTCCACGATGCCAGCGTTAAATTTGGATTGTAGCAGGGATCTCCTGCCTTTAACAGCCCAATCCAGCGGCTGCGCATAAATTCGATTTCCGACTGGAAGCGGCGCACCTTCTTCTCGTCATCCTCTGCTCCCCTGGATTTCGATTCATAATGGTACAGCTCCACGTGCGGATTGTATACGATTTTATAACCTGCTTTTCCAATGCGCAGGCACAGATCAACATCATTGAAAGCGACGGACAGTTCTTCTTCAAAGCCGCCGACCTCCTCAAAAACCTCTTTTTTCATCATCATGCACGCTGCTGTCACCGCACTCACATTCATCTGGAGCGATGCCTTATGCAGGTAGCCGCTTCTTCCGCGCGCCAGCCCTAAAAAGGCGTGGCCCGCAATGCCGCCGATACCGATGATGATACCCGCATGCTGCACCGTGTTATCCGGGTAATACAGCTTCGCGCCGACCGCCCCGATCTGCGGTCTTTGCAGATTGGACACCATCTTTTCCATAAAATCGGGTGTGATAATTTCCATATCGTTATTGAGAAACAGGAGATACTCTCCCTTTGCCTCTTTGACGCCGAAATTATTGATCGCAGAATAGTTAAAGCCCTGTTTTGGATACTTCAGGACACGGATGCCCTGTGCTTCGAGTTCTTTGTAATAGGAAAACGTTGCTTCCTCAGTGCTGTTGTTCTCAATAATCAGAATCTCATAGGATGGATACATGCACTTCTTCTTAATGGATTCCAGACAGGTGCGTAACGTATCGGCCTGATCCTTGTTCGGGATCAGAATCGAAACCAGAGGCGTTCCCCGCAGTTTATAATCTACATCGTAGAAGCCATAATCCGAACGCAGTGTGACGGTTCCCTCTTCGCCACAGCGCGCAAGGTTTCCCTCAATTGCCTTTTTTCCGGCCTCATACGCGTACAGCTTGCTTGCCGGATTGTCTGCGGTGGAAGCGCTGTGGACCCTCCAGTGATATAAAACTCTCGGAATGTGTACAATTTTTCCCGCCATTTCCGTGCAGCGGAAGATATAATCATAATCCTGCGCCCCATTGTATTCCGGACGAAGGCCGCCGGTTTTCTCCGCAATCTCCCGCCGTACAACGAAGAAATGGCAGATATAATTGTTTGACCGCAGCAGATCCAGATTGAAATCCGGTTTGAAATGCGGCTGGAAATACTCGGACAGATCGGTCCGTACCTTGTCCTCATCGGTATAAAAAGCATCGATGGACGGATCTTTTTCCAGACGGATGGCAATTTCAAAGAGTGCATCCGGCGCAAGCAGATCGTCGTGATCCATAAAACCGACGAAATTTCCCGCTGCTGCGGCAAGCGCTGCATTTGTATTCTCTGCAATGCCGATATTTTCCGGAATCGGAACGTTCTTTACGCGCGGATCTTTTCCGGTATACTCTTTCAGGATGCGCGCCATCGTCTCATCCTCCGGGCTGGCATTTCCGATCACCAGTTCCCAGTTTTCATAACTCTGTTTTTCCAGGGATTCGATCATCTGACGCAGAAAAATTTCCGGCGTACGGTAAGCCGGAACAACAACGCTGATCTTCGGACAATAAGAAAATTTATGATTTTTCTGACGCGCCAGGTCCTCCTCTTTTGCGCAGTACTGCTCCCGCCACGGTCCGTACGGAACCTCCTCCGGCTCCATCCTCTCCGAAAGACGGATCAGGAATTCCTTTGGGCCATAATGTTTCAGGTAACGCAGTCCCTTCTGTATGTTGTAAGGTTTCAATTTCCGTATAAAACGGAGCCATTTCATATCTGACACTTTTTTTAACTCCTTGGGGTTTTTGTTTTTCAGGTTTTTTGTTTTTTCCGTATGAACTCGTTCGCATTATACTCTATTTTACTGCATTTTGCAAATCCCGACTGAAAATATTAAGAAATTATGTGTTTCTTCCCTGCTCGCTTTATGTTATAATAATAAAAGTGTGTCTAATACATTTTAGAGAGATCCGCTGCCCGGACAGTCTTATGCAGCTGTACCCGCTGGATCAGAAGGAGTGAGTTATGATTAGAAAGAATTCTGCAGCCCGCACATTTTTATGCCTGTTGCTTGCTTTTGTTTTTGCCGCGTCCTGCCTCCCGCAGACGATTTTTGCCACAACCGATAAAAAAACAGTCACCACCTGGCCCGAAGGACCGGAAAACAATTCCGGCGCTGTCTGTTTACTCGATGCCGATACTGGTGCTGTTTTATACGATAAAAACATGGACGAGCAGCGCTATCCTGCCAGCATCACCAAGATTCTGACGGCTCTGCTGATCATTGAAAACAAGCAGATGACCGACACCGTTACCTTCGGCGAACATGCTGTCAGCGAATCCATTCCGGGAAATGCCCGCATCAACGTTCAGCTTGGCGAAACGATCACAGTGGAGGATGCTCTTCACGCGATTCTTCTTGCCTCGGCAAATGAGGTCTGCACACAGCTTGCCATCGACATTGCCGGAAGCGAGGAAGGTTTCGCCGCCATGATGAACGAACGCGCCGCTGCACTTGGTTGCACGAATACCCATTTTGTCAATGCAAACGGTCTGCCAGATCCGAACCACTACACCAGTGCACACGATATGGCACTCATTATGCAGGAGTGCATCAAAAACGAGACCTTCTGCCGCATCGAGTCCGATCTGACCTACACAATTCAGCCGACCAATATGACCTCGACACCGCGTGATCTTCAGAACCACCACGCATTGCTGTTCCAGGACGGTCAGTGGGGATACAAGGGTGCTTTCGCCGGAAAGACCGGTTATACCGATGAGGCACACAACACACTCGTTACCGCTGCCAAGCGAGGCAATATGACGCTGGTCTGCGTTGTTTTAACCTGTGATAACCTCGATTATATCAACGATACCCGTACCGTACTTGATTTCGGTTATGATAATTTTACACATTATACCCTGAAGAACGCAAAAAAGGAAAGTCTTTCCGGTGTGGTAACGCTTCCAAAGAATGCGAAAATTGAAACTGCAACCTACACCGATCCGGACGGCGCTTCCGTTGAGGAACCGTACACCCGCCAGTATTTTTTCGATGATCACTTCATCGGAACAGCCGAGGTTTCCGCTCCATGTACTGTTTCCGACAGTTCTTCGTTTTCCTCCGATTCATCAGAAGAAACCGACAGCACAGATATTCCAACACCGAAAGAAACCAAGAAAATTTCTTTTCTCTCCACACTGCTCTATATTCTGCTTGGCCTGAACGGTGTCGCTTTTCTGATTCTGATCATTGTCGTGATCAACAACGCGAGAAAGAGACGGAAACGCAGAAACAGACGCCGCAATAACCGAAACAAACGGCACTGATCTTCTAATTTATAAGCAATCAGGACCTCCCGTCCAACGGGTGATCCTGATTCAAGAGTTCGACGGAAGTCGAACTTTCCTATAAGAAGTAAAGAATGGCATCGAAAACGCAACCGATTTCGATGCCATTTGGGTATAACGCAGAGCTACCGCCAGAAATATTTGCTAGTGCGACAGCCCTTTTTGTTGCTTATTTATTTTCCAAGATACTGTTCTAAAATCTGTGGTTCGATTCTTTTCCAGTTTCTTTCCTTTACCGTCTCTTCTGCTCCCGTATCCAGTTTTTTCCTCAGTTCCGCATCTGTCAGAATACGCTCAATCGCCGCTTTTGCCTCCGCGAGATTTCCCTGCGGATAGAGAATACAGTTTTCCCCATCTTTCAGGTATTCCAGATTGCCACCGTTCGGCACAGCAACGACGTAGCCGCCGGACGCCATCATCTCAAGCGGCGGATAGGAAAAGCTTTCCAGCAGGCTTGTTTTCAGCAGGATATCACACGCCGCATAGACTTCCGGTGTTTTTTCATATGGAACCCGGTGTAAAAAGCGGTCCACGCGGTACCAGGATTTCGGATTTCCATTGTAGGACATGTACCAGATCTCGAATTTTTCCAGATCCAGCTGTTCCACGATACGGAAGCTCTCGTCCACGTTTTTATGCTCCGCGCTGCAGTCTCCCTCGATCAGAATCCGAATTTTTCCCTGCAGATCCCGCCCCCGTTTCGGATAGAAGGACGGATCGATGCCGTTCGGAAGATAGGCTGCTTCGGTATGGTATTCCTCCCGCAGCCAGTTCTGACACCATTTGGAAATGGTTACGTACTCCATCGGGCTCCTCATCCGGTAAGTCGCCGAAGTTGCGATCCGGTACGGGCTTCCCGGCGGATAAAATCCAACTTCAAAATTCTGCACCAGATATTTTTTCTTTCGGATCTTGCTGGACTGTTCGACGAACTCTGCGGTATTCCACATCGTCGCTACCGCAAGATCCAGCGTTCCCTGCAGTTTCTCTCGCTCGGCCGACAGCACCGGAAAATGGAAATCACCCTCATGATACCACTCCGCCTCCCCTTCCAGAGTAAAGAGGCTGACCTGCGCTCCTGCTTTTACCAGCATTTCCGCATGAAGAAGTGCAACGCGGATGCCTCCGCTGATCTCCATCGCTGGAAGCACAAAGGCACAGCGTAGATTCCAGTGGCGCTCCACCCACTCGCAAATCCCGGTGGCATGAAAGATTGTGACACACTCGCGGCTGCACCGGCCATATGCCCGTCCGGCAATGGCTTTTCGTGCCGGTTCGTCGTCGATCAGCCACTGCAGTTTTTCCAACCACTCCGCTTCGTCTCGGCAGAGTACGCCGTCTTCTCCATCCTGTACCATCTCAGCAAAAGCGCCGAGATTGCTGGCTGCTGTCACAGTCTGCACCAGAGCCGCTTCCACCCATTTATTTTCCGATTTCGCACGGTTAAAAATCGTATCGGTAAGCGGAGCCAAGTTGATATCCACCGACGCAATCCGCTCCGGCAGTTTTTGGTAATCGACAAAGCCCTCCATCTGGATCTGGGAAGCAAACAGTTTCAGCTCCACCGGGAGTTCCAGAATTCCCACGATGAGGAGTTCCAGGTTCGGATTTTTGCCAAGCAACTGTTTCAGCACCGGAACGATCATCTCGATGTCGTCCAGATGCGTCGCACTGCCGCTGAAATAGCCAAGGCGTACTTTTTTCGCCGTTCCATCTGCTTCGTTCTTTTTCTGTTTTTCTTTTAACACCGCCTCGGACAGTAGCAGCATCTCATCTGACGCACAGTTGCGGTTGATCAGCACCTCCGGTACGTACTGCTTCAGTTCTTCTGCCAGCGCCGCTGTCGTCGTAACCGCCGCATCGCAGAGGGAAAGCAGCTCGCCCATGTTTCGGACATTCTGATCGTATGCCTGCCGTTCTTCCGGCTGCATCCGGTCGAGAAACGGAATCTGATCGGTGTATTTCGTATCGATCACAAGATCATCCACATCGTACCACAGAGGCTTGTTCATCTGCTTTGCCATTGTGGCAAATTCCCGCAGGGTGTCCGTCATCGGGCAGCGGAAAATCACGAACGCGCCGTAGCAACGTACCATCCAGGGCTTCAGCTCCTGAAAATAAACCGTATCACACGTATATCCGCCTGCCTCCAGCTGCTCCATCTGATGCACCACGCGGTACCGGTGTGGATGCGGCAGCTGTTCATTGCAGCCACTGATAAAGAGAATATCCCGGTAGACCCGGGATTTTTCTCTCTGAAACTCTTTTTCTTTTTTTGCCCGCGCAAGGTACCCTTTCGTACGCCCAGCCAGACCGCCGATTCCTTCTTCTGCAACAGCTTTTTTTAATTTTGCTGTCAGCACTGAAATTTTTTCCAAACGTTTCACCGCTTTCTTTCTCTGTTCCGCTTACCGCAATCCGTAGTAGTTCTGCAAGTACATCGGATAGATGATTCTCGCCCAAGTAAATGCCGCTAATGCCGCTGCCGCCACACAGACCAGAATACAGAACAATTTTTCATACTTCTGTAGTTTTTTCTCCCGTTTCAGGAACGCCTGCACACCCTTCGTCACGAAATACATCAGCGGAATCAGCATCGGCATGCTGTATCGTCCCTGCGGCTGAAAATCAGAACTGTAGGAGTAATACGCATTCAGATAATTCGGGATCAGCAGGGCAAACACATTAGCCCAGGTAAACCATCCCAGTTTACTCCATTTTCTCTTCGTTTTTCCGGTAAGAGCCGTCTGCGTGCCGTCTGCATTCCAGAGGAAAAAGTCTCTCTGGCAACAGTTCCGCATCAGAATGAGACCGACAAGAAGACAGCAGAGGTACGGAACAATAATCATCGTGGAAAGATAAATCTTATTGTAGCCAAACGCGCCGACAAAGCTGTACAGCACTGTTACCAGCCAGTCATGTTCCAGAAAACTCGGCTTATAGAAGATCATATGCAACATGGAGCCTCCTTTTTTCTGGAAGGTCTTGCTGTGCGACGGCTTGTACTGGTATCTTGCATACAGTTCCGCGCTTGCGCTCGATGCCTGGCGTCCCAGAAAATCTCCTCCATAGAGAATAGCATTTCGAATAAACCACCACAGAGCAATGACACAGACGATCACCAAAATAAAAAGACCTTTTTGGATCATTTCTTTCCATCGTTCTTTGACCGGTTTCGACTGGTCCGTCAGCATCGTTCCCACAAAGTAGAAAAACGTCATCAGAATAAATCCATACGCATTGTAATACGACAAGAAACAGATTCCCATTCCAACGGCCGATACCGCACACGTGGTCCAGCTCCATCCCTCTTTGTACGCCTTTACCCAGGAATAAAAGATAATGGCCGTCGAACACATTGCAAGCGCGTCGCAGTTGACATAGGAATATAAAATCACATTGCCCGGCAGGAAAACCACCAGAGTCGTAAACATCCATGCGTAGCGTCTTGGAAACAACAGCTTTGCCGTCTTTAAGACCACCCAGGCAGTAAGCGCTCCCAGCAGAACATTTACAAAACGGGCGGAAATGAGCAGCATCCACTCATCCGTGGAAAACAGGCTCATCCCCTTCATCAAAACTGCAGATGCCATATAGGAGAGAATCGGATTGAATGCATAGGAAATCCCCCAATCCTCATTCCGAATCAGCGGTTCGTCACCCCGCGGAAGCTTCCCATATTCATAAATGAACTGTGGAATCTGATACCGCATTGATTCATCCGACGAGAAATTGTATCGCTGCGTACAGGACCATAAAAAGTAAAACAGGAATACACCGAACACAAACAGAATTTCTATTCTGTGTTCTCTGCTCACATCCTTACTGCAGTTTTTTCTCATCTTCCTCAATTCCCTTTAACATGCTTGCATAAACTTTTTCTGCTTCTTTGTACCAGGAGGTTCCCTTTACGAAATCCATTCCCTTTTTGCGGATTGTAGCCAGCTCATCCGGGTGGTTGAAGTAATATTCCATTCTGTCTGCGATCTGGATCGGATCATAGTCAACCAGAATGGAGTTTTCCTCATTTACCATCCAGCTGCTGTTTGCACCCTTGGAGCAGACAGCGACCGAGTTGCAGGCCATAACCTCGAACGGTACGAGGGAAAGGTTGGTATTCGAAATAACAAGGCACATATCACAGATCGCATAGGAATCTGCCAGCACCTGCGGTGTTACGATACCTAAATTTCTGTGTTTGAACGGAATCTCATAGCCGCTGACATCCCATCCCGCGAAAACAACCTCGATCTCTGGCATTCTGCGGCACAGCTCATTGAGTGCCAGCATACCGAGCTCGAAATCACGTCTCGGGGTAACCGGGCGCGCATAGAAAAAGACTCTCTTTTCGTTGTCCGGTTTTTCTTTCGGCTGATATACTTTGTCATCGTAGGAGAAATGGAAGCTGTCTGCCTGCATGCCGTACTCATTTCTCATGATGTCTCTTAACCAATCACCTGCAGTGATTCCGCGGAATCCCATCTTATAGGTGTTCTCAGCAAATTCATACTCGGAACCGTGTGCATAGAAATGCGGCTCGAAATCCTGTACGAAGTAAAACTTCGAAATCGTATTCTGGAATTTTCTTACGTAGTAAGCGGTGGTCCAGGAGGTTGCTACGGTTGCATGTGCAAATTTCATCTGGGATACATCGCAGTAAACTTCTACTTCCGGCACAAGAAGCGGGAAGTACTCTTTTAGGAATTTGCGGATGGACGCATTATCCTGAAAATTCGGGGACATGTAGAGATAAACTCTACTGTGGAAACCGAGGCGCTCCAGGTTGGAAATAAAACGGAAAATGGTGGTATGACCGCCGGAACCAGGTCCCATTTCCGGTACAACCCAATTCAGGATCTTTTTCTTGTCGTTTTTATGTTTCTCATACTCTTTTTGATTGAACGGGATCGGATCGTTGTCTACGACAAATCTGTAAAATCCGATGACGTTGTTCTTCGGCGGTACAGCCGGCTCATTGCCCTGTTTTGCGCGCTCAATCGTTTCTTTTAATCCATGATTCTTCAGATACCGTAACGCACGGTATGCTACATTTGGTTTTTTCACGTTTCTTTTTCCTTTCTTCTATGCATGTCTCTGATCGTACTGCTGCGAAATGTGACGATCCAGGAACTGTTGTTTCCGTTTGGAATACAGATGGTATTTTCCGCCGAGATAGCCGCCCACAAAGCGGTCAAAATTGCGAAACAGGGAATAAAATGCCCAGTGGATTTTCTCTTTTTTACTGAGCGGCTGCTGACGGATATACACGCAGTCCCCTCTCACCTGCCGGTACAGCATGCCCGGAAGCTGCGTCCATTTCTGTGCAATCATATACTGATGAACTTCATATAATCCCTTCTGCTCATCATAATACCGTTTGAAATACGTTCTGAGTTTGAAATTGTGGGAATGATATACCGGTGCATACGGGCAGTATACTTTTTTGAATCCGAGTTCAATCATCTTTCTCGCCCAGATCTGATCCTCGGCAAAGTTGACATCCTCATACGGATATTTTTCAAAAATATCTCTTCGGATACAGGAGTTATTGTCGGAGAAAAACGCCAGATAATGACGATATCCTTCTTCTCTTTCGTAGCGTTCCGGATCATCAAGGTGGAAAATCGTATTAGTTTCTCCAAATCCTTTAAAATGGCCGTCCAGATCACGCTTGTCAAGCAGATTGCAGTCCGGATACGGATAATGAATCCCGAATCCTCCCACGATTTCCGGGTCCATCTTCATGGCATCAATGAAATTCTGCAGCCAGGTATCGGTCGCTGGAAGCGCATCCTGCGTAATAAAGATGATATACGTTCCGTTTCCTTTGGAAGCACCATAGTTTCTCGTTTTTCCATGTCCAAATTCGGACGGCTCAATCTGAAACAAACGGCATGGATATTTGCGGATCACATCGAGAGTTCCGTCCTTTGACCCGGAATCCACGCAAATTACTTCATATTCATACTCTGTCTTCTGTTTGAAAACGGCATCCAGCACTTTTTCAAACAGATGCCCACCATTTTTGGTAGGAATGACAATGGATACATCCATAGTTATTTACTCCTTTTTATCACATGCTGCACTTTATCTGCCATACGCACAACCTTACGCTGGCGCATCCGCTCCAGCTCTTCCTCCAGAAACTGCTTCTGTTTTCTCGTTTCCTGGAGTTCTTCTTCCCTGTGTGCAAGTGCCGCTTTTTCTGCTTCGATTTCTGCCTGCAGCTGGCCTTTCCGATAAATCTCCCCGTTCAGTTCATCCCTCAGATCTTTATTCTGACGGATATATTGAATAAACTGGGACGTAACGCCATCGCCTTTGTAGTAAATCCGGTAATCAATCCGGATCTGTTCATAACCGGCATTCCGGAATTTCAGAACCGGCGTTCCAAGGAAATAATAGTCGTCGATAATCTCAAGCTCGGCGTTGTGCGAAAAAGCGATACGTTCCGTCTTTCCATCGCTGCATACGCCCGCGAGAGAACGGATTTTAATGACAGCCCCCTCCTGCATCAGCTGAAGGGAAAGCTCTCCGTCCGCGTCTGCCTTTTCAAGCATCATCACCTTCTGCTCATCCAAGCCGAAGCAGTCCTCATAATAGAGTTCTCTCTCCTCCGGTGCTGTTTCGGTGAGCACAACCGGGTACATCATTTTTTCTTTTTCCCAGATAGAAAGCGGATAATTGTGCCGGTGCAGTTTTCCATAGAACGTGGCGAGCGCATTTGGCTCACCCTTTCCGGCCGCGAATTCCTGGAAGCACTCTTCCATATGGTAGTATACCGGAATCTCTTCCATGGAAATACCGCCAATGGCGTACAGTTCTTCCTGCTCTTCCTTCGTCAGTGCACTCGCCGCCTCCTGTAAAAAGACGCTCCGCGCATAGATAAATGCAATCGGTACGGCAAACGGGAATACCCACTCGTAGTCTGCCACCCAGACCTTTTCTCCATCCAGAAGAAGGTTGCCCGGAATCATGTCAATATTGGAAATCTCCGCTGCGGCAAGTCCTTCTTTCAATGCCGGATGGCCGAACACCTCACAGAACGCATCGGTTTCCACAAAGGATTTCTTCCCTTTTGCCGATGCAATGATCTGATACAGCAGTTCATAATCCTTTTTCAGCGATGCAAAATCTTTTTCTTTTCCATGACGGGAAATGCGCGTTTCCAGACTTTCCCCTTCTACAAAAGGAAATGCAAGCGCGCATTTTTCTTCATCCAGTTCGCATGGGCAGATCTGTACGCCCGCATAGGCGTACAGATGCTCCAGCTTTCTATAGTTTTCATACATATGCCGGATGTGGAGTTCTCCCTCTTTCTGCAGCGGAAGCTTCCACACACGCCGGATCCCATCCTCTTCTGTAATCCGGGTCATAATCTGAAATTCGTTCCGACGTTCTCTCGAAAATTTCGTATACAGAACTTTCCTCATACGTTTACTCCTTTTTCTCCACTTCAATCAGAAAGGAATTGGAAAAAACCGGAAACAGACCGGACTTCAGGATTCCGTCAAATGCTTTGCCTTCGTCAAAAAGTGTGATCCTGTCAGCATCAAAATTCCGCTGATTTTTTCTCAATTCACCCGGCTTCGGCAGATATTCATCCGAATAAATGACCGCCGGAAATTTGTAATCCGGATAGGGATAATAAAACTTGAACTTCGAAAAACCGTTTTCCTGCAGCATCTGCTCCAGCTCCGGTTTGCTGAATGTCTCGACAAAATCGATCCCCGGATATCCTTCAATTCCGACAAATTCCCGGCCCACATGGTCTTCCCTGCAGCCGGCAAAATACTTCAGTCCCAGACGGTTCTCAATCGCAATCAGGATTTTTCCGCCCGGTTTTAAGAGACGATTGATCTTTTCCAGATATTCCGGATACGGATTATCCTTTCCAATATAGCTTTTTGCATACTCCAGAACACCGATCAGTGTCACGTAATCGAAGCGTTCTTCCATTTTTTCTGCAACAACATTAAAGTTTCCAACCATAATCTCCAGGTTGGACGCATCCTGATTTTTGTAGGCATTGATCGTACTGCGCCGCTTCGACAGATCGTTTGCCACTACCCGCTTTGCATTTCTGCAGAGCACGCCGGAAATGGCTCCGCAGCCGGCTCCGACTTCAAATACGGAAGCATCGTCTTTCCACTCATACCAGTCCAGAATATTTTCCCGTTCCGGAGAGAGATGATAAAAAATCGGCCAGCTTTTTTCTGTGAGGATTACCTTCTGGTAATCCTCTTTCGGCGTCGTCTTGACGATCTCCAGCAGCCGGTCCTCAATGCTGCCGTCGCTGTAAGCATCTTCGCCGTCATAATAATCCAGGTTCAAAAGAACATTTCCTATTGTTTCTTTCATATAACCCCCGTCGTTTATCCTCCGCATCCTACTCGTAGGTCACGGTAGAGTTCATATCAAAAAATCCTACGGTGTCTTTCATGGAGAAGACTTCCAGGAAGCAAGCATCGTACAGTCTGTGGTGGATCACCAGCTCTTCCAGATGGTAGCTGGTACATCCAAACGACATCAGATACTGTCCGCTCTGCAGCGGCATGATCTGGTCAAAGCATACCGTGACGGTCTTTCCCGCTTCCACCACGTCTTTTGTGTAATCCTCCAGCGCCGTATTCGTTCCGGTAATCTCCGTTCCCTTCCGGTCTTTGATCGAAAAGGCAAAAATCGGATGCTCCATCGTTTCATGGAACTTGATTTTCATCTTGATGCGGAATCTCTGGTTTTTATCCACAGAAGATGTAATCATACCTTTGTGGTCAATAATCGCAAAGTCCACGATCTCCGCAGCCTTGTCTCCATACTCTACCAGCTGCGCATTCGCAATCAGGCGTTCTCTCCAGAGGCCTTTTTTCGGCTTTTCTGCCGATACGGCACCGGATGCATCTGCTTCGGTTCTCTCTTCGGTCTGTTCTGCACTCTCTTCGGTCTCTTCCTCTTCTTTTGTCTCGTCATCGTACTGGTTGGCAAGAATCTTCTTGTAGACATCGACTGCCTCCGACGATTTTCCAACCATCACCTGTTTTCCTTTGTTAATCAGAAGACATCTCTCACAGTACTTGATGACGCTGCCCATATCGTGGGAAACGAAAAGGATCGTTTTTCCTGCTTCTTTCAGATCGTTAAATTTCCGGTAACACTTGGACTGGAAGAAAATGTCTCCGACGCTTAAGGCCTCATCGACAATCAGAATATCCGGATCCACATTGATCGCAACCGCGAAGGCAAGGCGGGCAAACATACCGCTGGAATACGTCTTAACCGGCTGATTGATAAAGTCACCGATCTCTGCAAACGCAATGATATCGTCGAGCTTTGCCTTCATCTCCTCCTCGGTATAGCCAAGCATCGTTCCGTTCAGGAAAATGTTCTCAATACCGGTATACTCCATGTTAAAGCCTGCACCCAGTTCCAGAATGGCACTGACTCTTCCCTTTAACTCCACGTTTCCGCTCGTCGGGTTTAAGACACCTGTGACGATTTTCAGCAGTGTGGATTTTCCGGAACCGTTCGTTCCAATGATACCGACACACTCGCCTTTGTGCACCTCGAGCGAGATATCCTCCAGCGCAAAATGATCGGTGTGATAGTTTTTATGTGTCAGTGAAAGCGATTCTTTCAGACGGTCCATCGGCTTTTCAAACAGCTTGTAGACCTTGCTGACATGGTTAATTGAAATTACTGTTTCTGTATTTTCTGTGCTCATTCCATCCTCCTATAATACATCTGAGAAATGAACCCGGAGGCGCTTGAACACTTTGGAACTGATTAGTCCTGCCATAAGCACAAAAGCCCAGAAGTAAAGGGTGTGCCATGGATGCTCGAAGAACCAGAGTCCATTCATAAAGCTGTCACGATATCCCTGGACAATATAGTACAGAGGATTCAGCTTCAGAAGGCTGTTCAGCCAGTTCGGAATATTCGGAATTGTTGTGGTATCCCACAGAATCGGGGTTGCCCACATGCCGACATTCAGAATTACATTGATAATCTGGCCGAAATCGCGGAAAAACGGTGTGATGGAACAGGTCAGATAGGAAAGTACAACGACGAGACAGATCACCGCAAAGGTATAGTACCCGATCTGGATAATCTGAACCGGCGGAAGTTTTCCCATCAGTGCAAAAATCAAAATAGCAAACACAATAAAGAACAGATGTACAAACAGGGAAGAAATCACCTTCACAATTGGAAGCACACTGATCTTAAATACAACCTTCTTTACCAGGTAACTGTATTCCAGCAGACAATTTGACGCACTTGGCAGTGCATCAGAAAAGAAGAACCACGGAATAATACCGGAAACCAGCCAGCAGATATACGGATATCCAGTGGCAGCTGGCTGTACACGCAGTCCGAGCTGAAACACGACAAAATAAACAGCAACCGTCACCATCGGCTGAATGAATGCCCATACGATGCCAAAATACGCTCCGGCAAATTTGTTGCGGAAATCATTTTTCGACAGTTTCCAGATCAGTTTCCGGTTCTGATAAAGTTCTTTGAATACGTTCATAAATGTTTTTTACTCCTTATTTCTTTAAATCCTTAATTCCGCCCCATTTATGATCTTTTTCCGAAATAATCAGATCTTCTTTTGTCATTCCTTCCGGCATCGGCCACTCCACGCCGATCTCCGGATCGTCAAAATACAGACCGCCTTCATCGTTTGGATGATAGAAATCCGTACATTTATAAGCAAATTCTGCGTAGTCAGAGAGTACGATAAATCCGTGTGCAAAATTCTTCGGAATAAAGAACTGTTTCTTGTTTTCTGCTGAAAGCAGCACGCCGAACCATTTTCCGTAGGTTTTGGATCCCTCGCGAAGGTCAACTGCAACATCGAATACTTCACCGTTTACCACGCGTACCAGTTTGTCCTGCGGGTAATTGATCTGGAAGTGAAGTCCGCGCAGGACACCTTTTTTGGATGCAGACTGGTTATCCTGTACGAACTGGACATCAATGCCGGCTTCTTTAAAATCATTGTAATTGTATGTCTCCATAAAATATCCGCGCTCATCGCCGAATACGGTTGGGGTAATTACTTTTAATCCTTCAATTTCACAAGATTCTACTTTAATTTTTCCCATTTTTCTTTCCTTTCTCTTCTCCACAAAAATGTGAACAGATCTTTTTTTGACCTCTTTTGTGTCTACAATCTTTGCTATTATACCATTCTTTTCTGAGAAACTCAAGAACCCATTTTCACGCCCGCCCCGCCGCTTTTTATGTAAATTCCCGGATTTTCATTTTCCACTCGTATTTTTTAAGAAAATACTATTTTTTTCGTAAAGTTTCTGTTATAATATCGTAAGTTCCCAGTTATATTTTATACCTAACGCTACCTGTTTGTTACCTATTATAAAACACTAAAGAAAACTGGAGGTTATTTACTGTGTCTCGCAAAAAAGTACAGCATGTTGGAAAGATACTTTTTTCCATTCTTTCCGTTCTGTTAGGATTCCTTGGGATCCTTCTTTTTACGTCTTCCCGCTGGATGCTCGCGACCTGGGCGCATCTTGATATGGAAGAACTTGTTTATCACTTAAAGGCACCCCTTGAGGGTACCAGCAAGGATGTGCTCTGGAGTTACGTCTGGTCCTGCGGCATGATCTCTTTTGCCGTTCTTGCTATTCTGATCGCGCTTTTTATTATCCTGCGCCATCGGAAGAAAGTGGAAATCATTCTCGGTTGCATCTGCATTGCCCTGGGAATCGCTCTTTCTTCCTATTCTCTTTATAATGTCTGGACGACGCTGGATATCGATACTTACCTGCACATTCAGAACAGCTACAGCACTTTGATCGAAGATAATTACGTCAATCCGTCCCAGACAACGATTACATTCCCGGAAAAGAAACGGAATCTGATCTATATTTATCTGGAATCAATGGAAAGCACCTATTCTGATAAAAAAGACGGCGGTGCTTACGACCACAATTTTATTCCCGCCCTGACTAATCTTGCCCTGGACAATATCAATTTTTCCAACTCCGACAAGCTGGGCGGCGCTTATCCGACAACCGGAACCACCTGGACCATGGGCGGTCTCTTTGCACAGACTTCCGGTCTTCCGCTGAAGCTTTCGATTCAAGGCAATGAGATGGCTTATCAGGACAGCTTTTTTCCGCAGCTTTCAACACTTGGCGACGTTCTCAATGAAGCCGGCTACAAACAGTACTTTATGATGGGTTCCGATGCCGCATTCGGCGGACGGAAGAATTACTTCACTTCGCACGGTGATTATGAAATTGACGATTACTACTGGGCGATCAGCGAGGGACTGATCCCGGAAGGCTACTACCAGTGGTGGGGCTATGAAGATGCCAAACTGTTTGAGTATGCAAAAGATAAACTGACGGAGATTTCCAAGAATGACGAACCGTTCAACTTCAGTATGCTGACTGTTGCCACCCACTTCGAGGACGGCTACAAATGTGACGAGTGTGATGAAAAGCAGTACGGAGATGACCACTACGGTATGGTGATTGACTGCTCCAGTTCCCGTGTCAGTGAGTTTATAGACTGGATCAAGGAACAGCCTTTTTATGAAAACACGACTATAATTCTTTCCGGTGATCATCTGACCATGGACTCTGATTTTTGTGAAAACATCGATGAAGATTATCAACGTTCTACTTATAACGCTATTTTAAATTCACCCATTCTTCCGGTTCATGAAAAAAATCGGATTTTCACCACGATGGATATGTTCCCAACTACTCTCGCAAGCCTTGGAGCTGTCATTGACGGTGACCGTCTTGGACTTGGTACGAATCTTTTTTCAGACAAGCCTACACTTGCCGAAGAACTTGGCTTCGATGAACTGAATCGCCAGCTCTCTATGGGCTCCCGATTCTTCGATGAACTTGATGCTGATCTTACCCCCGTCTGGGTCGGCGATGGCGAATATCAGAAATTTTATATTAAGGAAGAAGATCGATTTGCCAATAACGAATGGGTAACTTACAATCCACATCAGCTCTGGGCTGACGGTAAGCAGTCTTATTTTATTGATAAGGACGGCCACGCGGTTTCCGGCTGGCAAAAGCTTGAGGATGGGAAATGGTATCATTTTTCCGAGTCGGATTACCATCTCATCGAGGGTCCTTGCGATACAAATCCTGAATTGGAAGAGGAAACACCCGACTCCACTTCGGTAAGTGACATTTCCTCCGCTTCTTCTTTTACAGAAAACGATTTGGATTCCACAGTCGAAAGTTCTTCTTCTGGAATAGATGAGGACGATTTCTCTGAAAATGAGGATAATTCCAAAACCATCAGACATCTAGGCTCTTCTGCGGAAGATGATCCTCACGACCTGTCTCCTATCGATTATCAATAAAAATTTGATAACGATTCAGATCTATGCAATATAAAATAAAATCCCGCAGAAAAAGTTTTCATTTCTTTTTCTGCGGGATTTTTATTTTGCAAAATATTTAAAGCAGTATACGCTTAACTATTGTCTTACGTACAAAAATATGTTTTTTCCCATTTTTTTCACCTGTGTAAGGATCCACTGGATCAGTAAGGCAACAAAAATCGCTGCTAATAAATACAGAATTTTTGTCTGTTCTACGTCCTTCGGCATATAATACCACCAAATATCACTTTTACATCTTGACCAGTCAAACTTCAAAAACAGCTTTGTGCCATTCGCAATTGTTCCGAAAGCAACTTTTACAAGTAAAAAACCCAAAAACTGATTTTCCATAATCGAAAATGTGTTGTCTGCAAGAAGATTAATCCACTTTTTTCTTCCAAATACTGGTTCCATTATCGTTGCAATCCGCATCCAAAGTGCAATTCCCAAAAAACCAATAATAATTGGCATGACCGGTCCTTGATTAAAGTCATTGCACCACGCTGGCGTATAAGCCAACCTAGTTTTATAATGAAGAAAAATCATAAGTTTTGCAGCAAACACAATCGCAAAATACACTACAGATGGAATCCTGTCCACATATTTCTCCAGTATCTTTTTATAAAAAATACCCATTGCATAAAACGGAGCAAAATACAGAATTCTGACCACTGTCAGCCACCAGCTGGTGCGATATTCCATAATCGCCAAAAAATTGCCGCCCATTCCAATAAGTACTGCCCCTGCAAAAAATATCCATTCCGGTATCTGCCATCCTTTTCGCTTAAAAAATGCCCGAATCATACAATTTAATATTTCTACCATAAACAAGGGCACAATATACCAGCCGGCCATATTAAGGACAAACTGATGCCCATCGTTTAAAGGTGAAATCAGAATATTGTGCAAATTAAATTTTCCACCGATTTGAAAGCCCCACCGATGTAATAACCTGACAAGCAGCCCATACGCAATCGTATACCCATACATTGGAAGTATCAGGGTACGAAGCTTTTTACAGACATATCTCCCCGGTCGTTTCAGTGCTGCATCTTTAAAAAAATATCCTGAACAAAAAGTAAACAGCGCCAGATGGATTCCCTCATACGGAAACCATTGCGCAAAGTCCAAAGAAATTCCACCACCATCACAATGTCCCGCAACAACCATCAGAATCGCCACAGCATATAATATCTTAAAACGATAATCTATTTTTTTCTTATTCATAATCAAAAGCCGTTCGTTTATTGTACGCAGACCCCCTATTTCAAAGGACAAGGACTGCTTAGCTGATATCGCTTTCTTTCCATCATCGGAACGTTTTACGGCAATGTATACACCAGTACTCCCAGGATAATAATCAGATTCCCAATCAGCTTTCCTTTTGATACCTTTTCTTTCAAAACGCCAAAGGAAAGCAGCAGGACAAAGACGTACGTAAAGGTATCCAACACCGGACCGTATTTCAAATCTACCTGTGTGTAGGCATACGTATTTAAAAGAAGTACACTGCCAAAAATCAGATACGCCACAATCACGCGCCAGTTCAGATACTCGCGAAGTGCAGATGCATGCTCCTCGTTGGCGCTTTGTTTCAGCAGAATCTGTGATACTGCTGAAAACATTGTACAGATCAGCATTAAAATCATATATTTATTCATATCGCTGCACCACCATAACTCCCACCAGCACAATCAGAAGGCCGATGATATTTTTTACCGTCAGATTTTCATGAAAAATGAGCACGGCCCAGATCTGGGACCAGATCAGATAGACGCTGCGGTTTGCATATGCGGTTGACAAAGAGAATTTTTTGATTACCTTCTGCCATGCAATAGCGTAAATGCCACAGTTTGCAACCATCAGAAATAAAAATACATATAATAGAGGATTTTTGATTCCTCCCCGGTTCAGCTGAACCGATGCTGCTTTTGAGAACACACTCGTCAGAGAAAACAGCAGGATATTCAGGTGCAGCTGAATATAATCTTTTGCCTTATTCAAAAACAAGTCCTCCTTCTTACTTTTCTTCCACGCGGAAAATGATATGCCCTTCTACTTCTCTTACCGGGATGCACCCCGCTGTTTCCACATAGGATACTGCCGCTGAACTGCTCGAAAGTACAATATACTCTGCATTCATTTCCCTAAGACTTCTGTAAAATTCTTTCTGATCCAGCGACAGATCCATCTGTGTGATAATCTGAAGGATCTTTGTTTCGTCTTCAATTTCCTGCTCGGTCAGTGCATCGGTTGATACCGTATTGGAGCCCTGATAGGTCAGAACCATATCGCGGTCCAGAACCAGTTCAAACGAAGCATCATACTGCCGCACGATCAGGTTGAAATCCGGTTCAAAGACAACTCTTACGGTTCCCTCTCCCGCTTCTTCGTGCAGCACCGTACAGACGGCCAGAAGATCATCTGGCATCTTGTACTGGTTATCCGGCAGCTTCGGCAGTCCGCCAGCCAGTACGGAATTTCCGCCAAAACAGATGACCGCTGCCAGCGCAGCCGCGGTCAGATACCGTCTCCAGCCTTTTTTCTGCCCGCCCACAACTTTCGTGCAGGCATATCCGATGGTCAGTACCATCGGCAGAATCCAGAAAAACCGGTAATAGACATTGACCATTCCAAGTTTTCCCAGGATATATTTCACCGCAAATGGATTGTATACCGTAAAGGCCAGAAAAACAGCGGTTGTTACGAACACATACCGCTCTTCCTTTTTTCCTTTTAAAGCGAGATACAGCACCGACAGCAGAAACAGCGTCAGTACGGTTGTGTTTCCTCCAAACGTCACAAAGACCTGTCTCACAAAATCGAGGCCGCTCTCATTCAGATTTATTCCGCCCACATTTTCTCCTTTCTACCGCACAACCGGAATCTGCAGGATACCGCGCACACCAAGGAGATAGACCCCAAGCACCAGCACACACGGTAGCACAGCAAGCAGATAGAGCCTGCTCTGTCCCCAGCGTTTTTTCCGCACAAGATTCGGCAGAATCACAGCACTCATGGCCACCGGTACAGTCATCATGGATGACATCGTAAGGTCAATCGCAGCGACGCCTGTCATGAAAAACAGCAGCCAGACTCTCTTTCCGTTTTTCTCCTGATACATGCGCAGACCAAGATAAAACAGAAACGGGAGGATGATATTGCACAATACGGCCTTTCCCTCGTATCCCCTCGTCAGCAGGAACGACGCATTTGAAAAGATCGTATGAAAATTCAGATTCACAACACTAATAAAGCACAGGAGCACCCATACCATCTGTTTTTCTTTTAACAGCGCCTTTCCGATCTGTGCATAGACGAGATAACTTAAAACTACCGTCATCATACAGAGAATCACCTTCGTCACTACGAGCGGATGAATGCCCGTTAAACGGCACAGTACTGCATTTGCTGCCGGATACATGCTGAACACATAACGGATGTTAAAAAAATCCAGTGCTTTTCCTGTATATGGGTCAAAGCTACTGATGGAATCTGTCGCAAGGTTCGTTGTCACACTTCCCACATAATACGCTGCATCCGCACTGCCGTTTTCCTGCAGTGCAGCAACAAAATACAGCTGGATTCCAATCAGCACCAGCATCACATAAAAAGCCGCCGTCTTTCCTCTCCAGAAACCGCCGCTTCTTTTTCCCCACTCTCTCCACATTCCCAGATGAAGACAGATGGAAGCAATTACAAGGACAGCCACAACAGCAGCCCATACCCATGCGAGCAGATGCAGCTTTGCACCGAGCACCATCATCGGCACAGAAATCAGTTCAAATAAGAAGTAATATGCAATAAAGCCAAACAGCACAGTTTCACCCAGATGTCCGCTCTCATACCTGTTTTCTCTGATAAAAAAAGAACCCAGGCAGCAGAACACTGCGAGCATTCCCAGAAACAGTGCCGGCATTTTTAATAAGGTAATCATGTTTGGTTCCTTTCTTTTCCTTACATTCCCAATCCCACTCATTCTAACATGATGCCCTGTCTGCGTCAAGTAATCGAAATTCTAATAAACATTGACTTTTCCCTGAAATTTTGTATAATTGTGATGTTGAGCGCTTATTTTCCACCCGGCTGTTTTACTTTTTGTTTTAATGATATATGTTACGAAAGGAGCCATTGATATGCCTTTTTCCCGGCATACCCGCAGATCCATGTTTTCCATTGGCGCGGCATCCCTTGCCGCTGCTTTTCTTTTTCTCACCCCGGAAAACACACATGCGGCTGATACTACAGCAAAAATTCACATTCTGACACTCGACAGCGGCTCCAATGCCATCGTTCTGGAAAGTGTAGACGATAATGGCCAGAAAATTTTCGGCATGGTAGACTCCGGCGAGGACTGGGATTACCCTGACGGATCTGATCCGCGTTATCCGCTGCGCAGCGGCATCACAACGTCGACCGGCTACGACGATGAGGTACTCTCCTACCTGGACTCCCTCGGTGTCACCTCCGATAATCTGCAGTTTTATGTTGCAACACATCCGCACAGCGACCATATTGGAACCGGCGATACCATCGTGCGGCTGTATTCCCCCGACCGGGTTTATCTGCTCCCGTATGATGACAGTTATATCTATAATACTGCGCGTCTCTGGGACAATCTTTATGTCTACGACCAGCTTCTTACTGCTGCAGAAGAGACTGAAGGCGTGACCCTGATCCAGCATCTGAATCCCGGTGCCGCCTCCGCAGAAGAAGGATCTCCTGATTTTGCTTTTGGAAATTTCCAGATCCAGATTGTCAACTACGAGGAAGATTATCTCACAAGTCCAAAAGAGGACGCCAACCAGTTCTGTCTTGGTGTAATTGCCTCCGCAAACGACCACCGCGCTTTTCTGACGAGCGATATCGACGACGTCGAGGGAGATGCCAGCCGGATTGTTTCGAACTACGGGCTGTACAGCATTGATCTGATGACTTCCAATCATCACGGATATCCGAATGCTGTCGATGCAGACTATCTTGCTGCCGTCAACCCGGAATATTTTATCCAGACCGGTGACTTCCGTATTATGGATAACGATACCGTCGAGACCCTGACCTCTCTGGGGCTGCGCGTATTTTCCACGACAGAATATTCCGGCGATCTTCCGGCAGTCATTGCTGACTTTTCCGGTTCCGCGGTCACTTCCAACGTGGATGATACCTATGAAATTTACCGCGACCGTTCTTCCAAGCTCGTTGCTTATCATGACGGCATCCCGTACAGCGGATTTTTCACCCGCGGCGGACAGAAATATTATGCAGACAGCAGCCATCTTCTCGTGTGCTCCACTTCCTGGCGCGACACAGAAACGGGCATCAAATATACCGCTGATGAAAACGGCGTGATCACAAACGAACGCCACGTCATCGGCTGGGTAAAACGGGATGGAAAATGGTATTACTACAACGATGATGAAACACCGTATACCGGCTGGCTCACCCTCGACCACAAAACGTATTACCTCGGCGCGGACGGCGTTATGGCAACAGGCTGGCTTCTGCTTGACGGAGATTACTATTATTTTTCCGGCAGTGGTGAGATGCAGACCGGATGGCAGTTTATCAGCAACAACTGGTACTATCTCGCCAAGGATACCGGTATTATGTATTCGTCCGGATGGCACGCTGATCCGGAGACCAAAACGATGTACTATTTTTACACATGGGGAGGTGCCGCACGCAATACGACACTTACCTTAAACGGTTACCGCGTCAAATTTCTTTCCTGGGGCGGTATTTCCGGCAGCACCTGGCTGTACCATGACGGTGCCTGGTATTATGTACAGAAATATTCCTGCGTAACCAATGGCTGGTATCAGATCGATGGCGCCTGGTATTTTATGAATGCGGACGGTTCCCTAAAGCAGAACGAAAGTTTCCTGTATGACAACAATCTCTACTTTGTAAATAAGAGCGGAAAAATGTATCAGAACCAGTGGCTGAAATGGGATGGAAACTATTATTATCTCAGAAGCTGGGGCGGTGCCGCACACGAAGGCTGGCTGCTGCTTCAGAATAAATACTATTATATTAATGAGGACTGTACACGGAAAACGGATGAAGCCTTTACGTATGACAACAATCTTTATTTTGTTGATGAAAACGGCGTCATGCCGGCAAACCAATGGGTGATCCGGGAAGGTGTCTGGTACTTTACCTACAGCTGGGGCGGTGCGAGAAAATCGCAGTGGTTCTATTATAAAAACAACTGGTATTACTTCAACGATGATGCTTCCATGCAGACCGGCTGGGCAGAAATTGACGGAAAAACATATTATTTCCAGAGCTGGGGCGGATGCGTCACCGGGACGAAAAAAATTGACGGAACAACGTATGTGTTTGATAAAAACGGTGTTCTGCTTTCCGAAAAAGAAAGCTAGAAAAATCCATATAAAAATGCGGCAGAAACGAAAATCTCATTCGTTTCTCCGCATTTTTATAAATTTCTTTTCCGGAACAGTGCACGAACGCACTGCCGGTAAATTCCGGTTCCCAGAAACAGGGTCAGATAGGCGATTTTCCGCCCATTCGTGAAGTGATCGCCTTCCAGTACCAGAAGCGGATGCTTTTTAAGCTCTTTTGCCAGCCTCTTCGCAAGCGCCTTTTTCTCCGCGTCCATGGTTTCCAACAGCATCAGCTTGTCCAGCACGAAAAACCGCGCCCAGCAGCAGCGCACACCTGCTTCTTTTTTCAGCGCCGGGTGGCGTTCTTCCACGACATTCTGATTATGATCCCATACTTCCACCGAACCCAGATCTGACCAGCGAAAACCGCTTGTCGTGAGGCTTTCGCGCCGGTGCACATAATAGTATTTCTGTGCTGTGGAAAAGGCCACCTTCCGGCAGTGCTCCATTAACGGAACGATGACGTATGCATCCTCGGCGATTGTTTTCTCCGGATAGACAACGCCCTCGAAAATCTCTCTCCGATACAGCTTGCCCCACGGCATCACGCCGAACACGCGCGCCTTCATCACCTGGCGCAGTCCCTCCTCGCTGTCGGTCACAGATTCGATTCCCTCCTGTTTCAGATCCGGCACCGGCCTTCCTTCATAGAGATCGTATCCGCGGCAGATACTCATTTCGGCATCATATTTTTCCGCCAGACGATACAGTGTTTCCAGAAGATCCTCCGCTGCGAAATCGTCGCTGTCCACAAACGTGATATAACGCCCCTCTGCAAGCGCAACGCCCGCATTCCGCGCCGAACTGACGCCGCCGTTCTCTTTTTGGTGATAACGGATCCGCGCATCCTGTTCTGCGTATGTCCGGCAGATTTCACTGCTCTTGTCGGTGCTTCCATCATCTACAAGAAGCAGCTCCCAGTCCGTAAAAGACTGGGAGAGAATGGAATCCACACATTTTTTTAAAAATTTTTCTGCCTGATACACCGGGGTAATGATTGAAATTTCCGGCATTGTTTTATCCTCTTTCTTTATTTCTTACAGCAGTAGTGTATCCCCTTATACTGCTCATACGGATGATCGAGATCCAGAAACGCCGCATCGTGGTGGCCTTTCTGCTGTTCTTTCGGCGGCAGTTTCATATAATCGCCGAACGCCATGCGCAGATATGTGTCATATCCGACCGGAATCGGCAGGCGCTCGTTCTCGAACGGAACCTCAATCGCCGATGCAAAAATCTTTTTCGGATATTTCCGGAGAATCGCCTGCGGTGCGCACATCTCGGTGATGCCGTCCACCCGTGGGCTGTCGATATCAAATTTTGTAATATAGTTCTCTGCCTGCTTCCAGATCCGGTACCGCATCTTCTGCGTCGGAGCCAGCGCCAGCAGAATCGTTCCCAGGTAATGCATAAACGCGCCGTGGCGTTCTTTGGTCGGAATAACCTGCGTGCAGAAGAGCTGGAAAATCTTTCCCTCGATCACCTGCCATTTCCGCGCAAGGTTTCCCGGTGCATAGCCCTCGATCGGGAGAATATCAAGCGCAACGCCGTGGCAGAGATCCATATCGACCTGCTCCTTTTTCACCTGCGTGGTGCGGCTGTCGCGGATGTTCGCAAACGTGTGCGCATTGCAGAAGCCCTCTTTCGGGTACTCGAGCTTGTAGATTTTACTCTCCTCCTGCGTATCCCAGATTTTCAGGAACTTCTCGTAATCTTTCCGCGGCATGAAAAAGTCGAGATCATCGTCCCACGGAATAAAGCCGCCGTGGCGGATTGCACCGATACAGCCGCCGCCGCAGAGATAACAGGTCAGATGATTTCTCTGGCACCAGTGGTAAAACATAACGGCCATTTCCAGATTTTTTTCCTGCAGCCGGCGCAGAATTTCGTCCTCGGTATTAAACATCTTTTTTCTCCTCTTCCTTCGCGTTCAGGCTGATCGTCTGTCCTTCCTCGAGCCCTTCTGTGCTCTCCTTTGTGAAGACAATCTTAAAGGTTGCAAGAATCAGCTTCAGATCCTCTAAAATCGAATAGCTCTCTATGTACATCAGATCCAGCTTCAACTTGTCGTATGCGGTCGTGTTGTACTTTCCGTAAATCTGGGCGTAGCCGGTAAGGCCTGCCTTTACTTTCAGACGGTAAGCAAACTCCGGAATCGATTCCTCATATTCCTTTGCAATCTCCGGCCGCTCCGGGCGCGGTCCGACGACGCTCATATCGCCCTTGAAAATGTTCAGAAGCTGCGGCAGCTCATCAATTCTCGTCGCGCGGATCACCTTTCCGACCGGCGTAATGCGGCTGTCGTTCTTCGTTGCCAGGCGGGCTACGCCGTCTTTTTCGGCATCCACGATCATGCTTCGGAATTTGTAGACATAGAATTCTTTTCCGCCGATCGTGAGACGTTTCTGTTTAAAGAACACCGGGCCATGGTCATACAGCTTGATGCAGAGCGCTGCGATCAGCATAATCGGCGACGTGATCACAAGAAGAATCGTCGATACGAGCAGATCCAGCAGGCGCTTGCAGAATCTCTGATCAAACGAAAGACCACTGTTTCGCGCGAGCAGAAGCGGTGTATCGAAAATATGGAGCGCTTCCGCTTTCCGTACCATAATATCCGACAGCTTTGGCGTCAGATAGACACGGATTTCTTTCGCATAGCAATATTTCAGCAGACGGTTGCGCAGCTCCGAATGAAGATCGCCCAGGATCACGCCCTCCTGACCGTATGCGTCAATCTGGCGGCAGAGCTCTTTCTCTCCCACTTCCACGCTCACCTTATGTGCTACAATATACTTGTCCGGCCGCTGGTTCATCTTCAGCTCCAGGCTTTCCATCGGGTATTCACCGTAAATCAGAAGCACCTCTCTTGGCGGAAAGAGACGCGCAAACGTCTTCTCAAAAAGCCAGGATACAATGCCTGCCAGCGCAAAGTCCACGAGTGTCATGCCGACCATCGGCAGAATGTACGGCAGGTGGCGCCACAGCAGGATAATCTGCAGATACATCAGCGCATTGGCACAGAATGCCGTCATCATCTGGGAATAGATGATGCTGCTTCCCTTCATGTAGCCGATCTTCATGCCGCCGTAAATGTACATGAAAACCAGAAGAAAAATGCCGTAGATCACGACGATAATCTGATTTCCCTTATCCCAGAACGGCTCCAGCCACAGGTGGCTCGCATAGTATCTGTCCCAGAACACAGAAAAAACAGCGCATTCCAGAAGCACAATCGCCGCGACCGCCAGGACACGCATCAGATGTTTGTACTGTTCCCTGTTTTTATAGTTCATCAATCTCTTCCTCTCTTTTTGCCCTTACCGTAATACTTCCGCACACCGTTTACGGCATAGCACGCAAAACAGTACAGGGAGCGGAACGTTCCCATTCCCAGCTCGCGGTAAACACGGTAAGTCATTCCTGCAGAATGCAGTTTATTCCCCGATTTTCCTGTGCTGGACAGCCGGTATTTCAGCAAAGGCTCATCCACACCGCAGGCTGTCCCGTATTTTTTCAGGATCCGCAGCCAGTCCAGATAATCCTCGTGGCACTCGTCCTTTTCCATCGGGAATTCCAGCAGAACGCTTCTTTTGGCCAGTACCGACGAGCAGCCGATCACGTTGCCGCGCAGCAGCATTTTGTAGGTGATCCGCTCCGGGACAGAAAAAATCTTCTGCTTTTCCGGTTCCTGATCGTAAATCAGCTCCCGACCCGTACAGCAGAGCACATCACCGGTCTTTGCAAGGGCTTTTTCCTGCTTTTCCAGTTTTTCGGGATCCCAGTAATCATCCGCGTCCAGAAAGGCAATGTAATCGCCCTTTGCGAGCTGTACACCGCGGTTTCTGGATGCGGATGCTCCTTTGTTTGTCTCATTCCGGATATACCGTACCCGGTCATTTTCTCCGTAACGCCCCATCTTTTCCAGCGTATCGTCCGTGGAATGGTCGTCGATCACCAGGATTTCCAGCGGGGTTTTTGTTGTCTGGCAAAGGACTGAGTCGATTGCCTGAAACAGTGTTTCTGCACCGTTGTACGAAGGGATTACTACTGAAATCATGTATTTTCCTCTCTTACTTTGTCTGCTGCATCTGTTTTTTAAATTTTCCAGCAGCAAACCTCCTACTTTTATAGCATATCTGCACGGGCTTGTCAATTTTACGCCGGGATCTGCTGGTTTTTCTTTCTTACATGTAATTCTATGTGAGCCTTAAAAACGCCAGTAAATAAAACAGAATTCCTCCGAACAGTGCTCCGTTTCCGCCGTTTTTCTGCCCCGTCTTTTTTCCGATGGCAGTTCCGGCATACATCGCCGCCATTCCGACCGCGAAGGAGGCAAAAAAGATCTGTCCTCCTGTCACCGGAAGATCCGCGGCAAAGACGCCGGAGACAATTCCATCCACCGACATCGAAACCGCCAGCAGGCCAAATTCCAGTGGGTGGAGCTGTTTTTCCAGATGTTCCAGTCTTGTTTCTGGTTTTCCCTGCTTTTTTCTTCTGCGTTTTCTCAGTTCTTCAAAAATTTTCAGCGTTCCCATAAGAAAAAAGCAGCCCGCACCCACTCTGGTTCCCCATTCCGGTCCTGCGGACTGCAGAAATCTTTTTCCAAACTGCGCGGAAGCAACCAGGGCAGCACTGCAAAACAGATTCAGCAGCGCCGTCATGCCGGGTGAAATTCTCGTATTGCTGCTTCCATATCCGATGCTTACTGCAAAGTTATCGGCTGAGAGCGCCGCAGCAAGCAGAAGCAATTCTACCATATGACACGCTCCGTCATTTCTCACTTTACAGTATTCGTCTGTTTTTCAAACCGTGCATCCCGGGAAGGCAGTTCTTTTTTTTATTCCACTGCTTTCCGGAATTCCCGGATTTTTTCTCCGAAGTGCGATACATCGGTGCAGAAAATGCTCGAAGTTCCCGCCACAAAAATGCTGGCTCCACAGGAACGCAGCGTCGCGCCGTGCTCCTTCGTAATGTTTCCGTCCACTTCTAAAATGATGTCCTCCCGGTGCATCTCCTGCAGAAATTTCTGCAGCTTTTCCGCCTTGCGCAGCGTACTCGGCACAATTTTCTGCCCGGCAAAGCCCGGATTCACCATCAGAAGATTGACGCCGTCGATATAATCAAGCACTTCCTCGATCTGCCCGACCGGTGTCGCCGGGTTGATCGCGAGGAACCGCTTGCAGCCGTACGGCACGAGGTAATCGAGCGCGCGCTGCACCTGGAAAGTGCTCTCATAATGAATCGTCACGATGTCCTCTTTGTGAATGCCGATCCACGGCAGCTTGTACTCCGGGTCTTTAATCATCAGATGAAGATCAAGCGGAATACTCGTCAGTTCCCGCAGTCCGCGGATGTAGTCGACGCCAAGGCCGAAGTTCGGAACGAACTCGCCGTCCATCACATCGATATGGAGATATTCGACTTTTTCTTTTTCAAATACATCGATCGTCGCCTGCAGATCCACAAGGTTTGAGCACATCATGGATGCCGATATCTGACTTTTTCTCATATTTTTCTACTCCCATGAAACCATTACTTTGCAGTATGGCTCTTTATGATTTTTCATCAGTTCCAGTCCGTCCATCAGCTTTTCGGACGGGAAACAGTGCGTGATCAGCGCCTGTGCCGGGATTTTCTTCTTCGAAAGCGCATCGAGTGCCTCCGTCCAGTCGCAGGCTTCATCTTTTTCATAAGAAGAATTCCACGTTCCCATCAGGTTCAGCTGTTTGCGCAGTATGCGCCAGTACACGTTCTTTTCCATCGCAAGATCGCCCGATGGATTTCCCATCAGCACGATGCTTCCGCCCGGTCTCGCAAGAAGAACTGCACTGGAAACGGCCTGCGGCGTTCCGACCGCTTCTACTACAACATCCGCCTGAATCGCTTTACTCTCCTCTTCCGTCACATATGAGATGCCCGGGATCTGTTCTGCGATCGCACGTTTTGCTTCGCCCCGTCCAATCACAAAAACGGTTTCGGCGCCGAGCGCTTTCGCCCACGCTGCCGCTGCAAAACCGATCATGCCCGTTCCGATCACTGCTGCGGTATCGCCCGGCTTCACACCGCTTCGTTTCACCGCATGAAGCGCCACAGAGAGCGGCTCCAGCATTGCTGCCTCGCGGAAGCTGACGTTTTCCGGCAGCTCCAGCAGGTTCCAGTCCGGCACGGCTACGTATTCCGCAAAGCCGCCGTCCCGGCGCGAGCCGAGGTAATCGTAGTGTTCGCACATCTCATATTTTTTCTGTCGGCACTGCGGGCAGGTGCGGCATGGGATCAGCGGGAAAATGCCGACCCGTTTTCCAACTCGCTCTTCCGGCACACCCTCGCCGTATGCGGCAACCACGCCTGAAAACTCGTGACCCGGAATCGTTGGAAAATGGTATGTTCCGTTTGTGAAAATCCGCGGAATATCGGAGCTGCAGATTCCTGATGCCTTTACCTGCACCAGAACCCAGCCGGATGGGATTTCCGGTTTTTCGATGTCTTCCCTTCTTAAATCATTGACTCCATGCAGCTCGTATGCTCTCATTTCGTTTCTCCTTCCACAATCGTACAGAAACGCTCCAGGTCGCTCCTTGTTGTAATCTTAAAGTTCCGCTCATCCCCTGGGATCATCGCCACATCCATTCCATGGCGGTAGGCAATTTCACTCGTTCCCCTTGTGAGGGACAGCTCCTCTTTCGATGCTTCCCGGTTGATCTTCGCGTACGGATGCAGCCGGAAGGCTTCCGGCGCCTGACCGGCAAACAGCGTGCTGCGCTCCAGCAGATGGTCAATTTTCGTTCCGTCGCTGCTCTGATAGATCGTGTCCTTCATCGGCAGCACCGGCATACAACCCTCATGATCGGCAAGCGCCGCAAGGCAGTCGCCAATCAGCTGTTCGCTCACCAGAGGCCGCACGCCGTCGTGGATGATCACACCGTCGTTCTCCGATACGGAATCCTCCATGCAGACGGTAAGGCCATTATGAATGGATTCCTGCCGCGTATCCCCGGCATCCGCAAAGGCGAGAAATTTCGTAATCCCGTCTTCTTCCATCCATCCGCGGATCTTCTCTCTCCAGGCATCTGCCGCCACGATGACGATTTTCTCAACGGCACTGCTTTTCTGAAACTGCTCCAGCGTATACAGCAGAATCGGTTTCTTTTCCACTTCCAAATACTGCTTCGGAAAATCCCCCATCTGCATTCTCGTTCCGATTCCCCCCGATAGTATGATTGCGTAATTCATCTTAAGCCTTTCCTTTGCTCTTTTTACTCTCTTTTTTTCGCTCTTCTTCCAGCTCTTTTAAAAAGTCTCCCAGTTCTCCGGAGGCGTTCTCCAGCAGGTACGACTTCGTTTTCTGTTCTTTCTCCAGATAGTTTTCCCGGATCTGGCCGTTTGTATGTTCAATCTCGGTGCGCAGATCCCGTGCGGAGAGACGATGCGCGCCCGCTCCCATAATGATGATCTGCTCGAGACCGTCCGAGGAAGCCACCGTTACGTTGCCGTTGTGGCCGATCCTGTGAACCGTTTTCTCGATGTACTGGTCAGCCGTCTCCGCCTCTTTCGTATAAACGACATGAATATTATGGTACATGCCGACCTCACCCTGGTTGCCTTTTACTTTGTAGGCATCAAAGACAAGAATCAGCGTCATTTTTTTATATCCCTGATAATTTGACAGGATGTCCATCAGCTTTCCTCTGGCGCTCTCAATATTATACTTCGCCAGCTCATTTAAATCATCCCATGCAAAAATAATGTTATAGCCGTCCACCAGCAGATATTCCTCCTGCGGCTCCTTCGGGCGGTTTGATTTTGCATATTTGGGATCCCCGATGCCGGATGACGAGGTGACCGGATGTGTCCGCCGCTCGAAACCGGCGCGCTTCCGCTCCACTTTGCCGTATGTCCTCGTAAAGATTTCTTCCAGCTCCTCTGCCTCCTGCAGGGAAGCTGCCATCGGCACGCGGTCGGATGCTTTTTTTGCTTTCTGCACAGAGGATGCTCCGCCGCTCCGGTCTGCCGCAGATTCGGCTGAATCGCTTTCTTCTTCCGGATTTTCCAGCGTGTATTCCAGATGCATATGGTCTTCCACTTCATTCCATGGAACGACAAAGCCTGCCCCGTGGGCACAGAACACAGAACCCGTCGGATTTTCCACATCCGCCTCGGAATCGTAGCCGATGGAGGCAATCACTTCCTCCGCGTTGTGACACGGCTCATATCCTTTTAAGGTACAGAACACTCTTCCGCGTCCCCGGCTGTAAGCAGTCACTTCTTTCTGATAATCCCGCATCGTCACAACCGGTGCGGTTCCGGTGATCACTGTCATATCGCCTTCCATTTCCGGCGGTTCAAAGCTGCCGTACATCCGCTGGATATCGTTCAGCGCCCGTCCCGTCGATTCCGACGGAATTTCCAGACGGAACGCATAGACCGGCTCCAGCAGAACGGATTCTGCTTTTTTCAGTCCCTGCCGCACCGCACGGTACGTCGCCTGGCGGAAGTCGCCGCCCTCGGTGTGCTTAATGTGCGCACGGCCCTTGACCAGCGTGATTTTCATATCGGTAATCTCCGACCCGGTCAGCACGCCGGGATGCTTCCGCTCCAGCAGATGTGTGAGGATCAGACGCTGCCAGTTGCGGTCCAGGGTGTCCTCGCTGCAGACGGTTCCAATCTGCAGTCCGCTGCCCGGTTCTGCCGGCTCCAGCAGCAAATGAACTTCCGCATAATGGCGCAGCGGCTCGAAATGGCCGACACCCTCCACGGTACTGCGGATCGTCTCTTTGTATACAATATTTCCGGCTCCGAATTCCACCCATTCGCCGAAACGCTCGTGGATCAGACTCTTTAAGATCTCGATCTGCACCTCACCCATGACCTGCGCATGGATTTCCGCGAGGCGCTCATTCCAGACAATGTGGAGCTCCGGGATTTCTTCTTCTAACTGGCGCAGTTTTCCAAGCATCTGATGGACATCGCAGTCCGGCGGAAGCTCGATGCGGTACGTCAGCACCGGCTCCAGCACCGGTTTTTCCGCCTCGGTTTCGTTGCCGATGCCCTGACCGGAGAAGGTGCTGTTCAGTCCCGTTACGGCACAGATCGTCCCCGCCGGTGCTTCCTGTACCATCGTATAGCCCGCACCGGAATAAATACGGATCTGGTCTGCCTTTTCTTCGCCGAGCATCTGCTTCACCTTCAGCACGCCGCCCGTGATTTTCAGATGCGTCAGACGGTTTCCTGCCGTGTCCCTTGAAATCTTAAAAACGCGCGCGCCAAAATCCCCGCCGTACTCCGGCGTTTTTGTAAACCGGTCCAGAATTTTCAGAAATTCCGTCACGCCCTCCATCTTGAGTGCAGAGCCAAAGCAGCACGGAAAAACCTTCCGCTCTGCGATCATCGTGCGGATCTGGTCTTCTTCCACGCTTCCCGTTTCCAGATACTGCTCCAGCACGTCCTCATCACACATGGCGAGTTCTTCCAGCAATTCTGCGTTCTGGAGATCCTGCGAGAAATTCAGGCAGTGCTCTGAGAGACGGCTCTGCAGTTCTTCCAGCAGTTTTTCCGCATCCGTGCCTGGCTGATCCATCTTGTTGATAAAGAGAAAGACCGGGATCTCATACCGCGCGAGCAGCCGCCACAGGGTTTCCACATGACCCTGCACGCCGTCCGCACCGCTGATCAGAAGAACCGCATAGTCCATGACCTGTAAAGTGCGCTCCATCTCCGCCGAGAAATCCACATGGCCCGGCGTGTCAAGGAGTGTGACCTCCGTCTCGTTCAGCTTCAGCACGGCCTGTTTGGAAAAGATCGTGATGCCCCTTGCTTTTTCCAGTTCCTCCGTGTCCAGAAAGGCGTCCTTGTGATCCACTCTTCCGGCTTTCCGGATCTGGCCTGTTTTATATAAAATTCCCTCTGCCAGCGTCGTCTTTCCCGCATCGACATGCGCTAAAATGCCTACCGCCAGTTTTTTGGTTTTTTCCATTTTGTTTCATCCTGTCTGTATGATTCATATTTTTCAGGCCCCCTCATCCCCTGCGGCCCGACTCACTGCTTATTGTACCACAAAACCTCTCATTGCGGAACCCCGGAGTGAAACGCAAAAAATCTCAAAGCGGCTTTTTCTCCTGCTTTGAGATTTTTTATGCTATGTTCTGTTTTATCTCTCCCCCGCCATCGGCTGCCGATCTGCAATTTTCAGGAAAACAAATCCCAGTGCAAAGAAAATCGCCAGGCATGCAACCGCCACGTTGATCGTTCCGCCTGCCAGTTTTACAGCTGCAATAACTGCAGAACCGAGGAACGATGGTTACTCTGTCTTCCAACGTCATATCCGTTTCTTTTAAAAGTTCATTTGCAAGAAGTGTACCGTACTCTGCATGATGGGCAACCTGCATACAGTGTTTCTGCGAATGATCCGTATATCCCAGCTGTCCCAGGTTTTCGTTTCCTTTTTCAGATATGCGCTGCATCCATTCCAGACTCCAGCCTAACCGCTGTATTTTTGCTGTTCCTGCCATTTCTTTCAGAATATTTTTTACTACAATCACGATCGTAGCACATTTGTATTTTAACTGCTATCCTGTTCCTATAAGGTCTATATCAAATGATTGTTAAATTTTTTCATATTTTTGATGCAGTCAGGCGGGGTTCTGTTACAGCAGAAAAGCACTGCAAATACAGATGGATGTATTTACAGTGCTTATTTTGAGATTATTTTGTTTTTTAATTCTGTGCGTCTTCGTATTCTTTTACTTTTTCTTCATACTGCTCCTGGCTCTCGATCGTATGTTTTACAATATGACCGTGCTCTTTCTGCTTATGTGCCAGATCCCGGCCAGGACGCGGTGCATATTCGTCTTCCGGGATTTCGAGTGCATTGGCGGTGGCGTGAATGATACCGTTGCTGCTGTAGGTGGCACCGCTCAAGGCGTCGATGTTAAGGCTCTGTTCTTCTTTCATCTGCCCTATCACGTAAGGCGCTGCACGGAAAAAGTATTCCTCGGTGTCGCAGTAGGAAAGGATGGAGATGTCGGTCACTCTCTGGTTTTCTACCGTTACCTGCACTTCGACATCCCCGCGGAAGGCATCGGCGGTACCCGTGCAGATACCGTCTTTCAGGTCGTGGAAACGGCCGGCGTCCAGGAATGCCTGTTTTTCTTCCGTTGTATCCGTCGATTCAGATGCTGTATTTTCCTGTACAGTATTCTCATCTCCGGCGGCTTCTTTTAACGCATTTTGAGTGGCCTCAATCAACCCTTTACTGCTGTAGGTGGCGCCGGAAACGGTATCTATCTCCTCGGCACTCTGTTTTTTCATGATTTCCGAAAAGATTCCTGACTTTGCTCTGTCCAGATATGTCTGATCATCCTCGGCGTTCTCTATCGTCAATCCGGTTATTGTTCCCTGTTCCACTTTTACGGAAACGGTCACGGTTCCGCGGTAGCCTTCTCCACTTCCGGAATAAGCGCCGTCCTGGAATCTGCTGTCCAGATTCTGTTCTGCCGTATTAATGGCCGCATCACCTGCTGTCTTACCAACGGAACCGCTCTCGCTCCGGATCAGGAACTGTGACGCTGCAATCGTAAGACAGGTCACCCCGACACCGATCCACACGCTGTATCGGTACTTCCAGTGTGCATTGTTCTTCAGACATCCGTTTATACATACCCCGCATCCAATGCACTCGCCGCCTGCCGTCTGCTCTTTTTCTGTCAGATCAATTCCCATGGTACATTTTGCAGTACAGAGACGGCAGTTTCCGCATTTGCTCCGCGGTTTTACAATTTTTAACAGAGTACATCTGGAAATCATGCTGTAGATGGCTCCTATGGGACAGAGATACCGGCAGAAAAAGCGCTGGATTAAGACGGATCCGACGAAAATCACCAGAATCAGCGCACCGCCAATCGAAAACATCGGCTTCACGCCCGGCCAGTGTCCGATGGAACTGTACTGTCCAAATACCTGCCACGGCCCTGCGATGTTCCATTTTATCATACCGCTCCATACGAAGACTGCCCAGAACAGGAGCACACCATATTTGATCCAGCCTGTTGGAACATTTCTTCCACTCTTCTTTGAATTTGAATGCAGGTTTTTCGCACCTGCTTTTCGAAACCGCTTTTTCAGCTTATTTCCTGCAAACCACAGAAAATCCTGCACAGCCCCGAAGCTGCAGAAATATCCGCAGAAAAACCGTCCCACAATAATCACCGCCGGAACCGTCGCCAGCACCATCCATACCGAATACCTGATCCGTTCCCACGAAACCGTCCCCTGATAAACTGCGGAAATAATCGTCCCAACCGCAGAAAACTGCGCCTCAAACAAGCCCGGGATCAGCAGGAAAGAAAGGATCTGAATCACTGCTTTCGGCCAGTTTCTTTTGTCTTGTTTTTTCAAATTTGTTCCTCTTTTCTTATGTTTAACGTTTCATCTCCATTACCGGACCATTCGATTTATGTTCCTGGATTAATTCACAAATCTCCGAAAGATTCATTGCCGAGAAATCTCCGGGGACGGTATCCTTCAGGGCACTTACTGCATTTCCGATGGATACTGCCTGTGACAGTAAAAAACCCTCATAAATCGTGTATTTTCTGCACATTTATGAGGGTTTTATATTTTTGCGTTATTTTTACAAATTCACAGTTGAATTATGCGTTCATCTGTTTAGCAACTTCCTCAGCAAAGTTCTCTTCTTTCTTCTCGATTCCTTCACCGGTCTCGAAACGAACGAAGCCTTTTACTGCTACGGTTGCGTTGTTTGCTTTTGCAACCTGTGCTACATACTGAGCTACGGACTGTTTTCCGTCTTCTGCTTTTACGTATACCTGATCAAGCAGGCAGATCTCTTTGAGCTCTTTGTTGATACGGCCCTGGATCATTCCCTGGATAACTTTTTCCGGTTTCTGAGACTCTTTCGGGTCGTTCTGAATCTGAGCCATGAGGATTTCTTTCTCATGTGCGATGTAATCAGCGCTTACTTCGTCGCGGTTTGTGTACTGCGGACGAAGAGCTGCAATCTGCATTGCAACGTTTTTAGCCATCTCTTTGAGGTCATCGTTTACAACATCTGTCTCAACGTCAACCAGAACACCGATTTTACCGCCCATATGAGTATAAGAAGCAACGAAACCGTTCTCCTCTTTTACCTGCTGGAAACGACGGATGTTCATGTTCTCGCCGATGGTAGCGATCTGATGAGCCAGCTCTTCGCCAACGGTCTCGTTGGTATCGAATTTCCAAGGCTCTGCCAGGAATCCTTCTACGTCTGCTGCAGTTGTATCCATAGCCTGCTCTGCAACCTGTGCTACATAGCCACGGAATTTCTCGTTCTTTGCAACGAAGTCTGTCTCAGCGTTTACTTCTACAGCGACAGCTTTCTTTCCATCCTCGGATACGTTCAGCATAACGATACCCTCAGCTGCGATTCTGCCAGCTTTTTTCTGAGCAGTAGCAAGTCCTTTTTCTCTCAGGAACTCCATTGCTTTGTCCATATCACCTTCGGTAGCTGTAAGAGCTTTCTTGCAGTCCATCATACCAGCACCGCTTACTTCTCTTAACTCTTTTACCATTGCTGCTGTAATAGCCATTGTTTTATTCCTCCGTATACGTGATTCAGCAGACTGCATCTTCATGCCGGTCTGCTATTGTGAGATTCGCCGAAGGGAACCTGAATTTCAAGTTCCCCCCAGTTCATTACTTCGCGTAAATTATTCAGCGTCTGTCTCTGCTGCTTCTTCGTATGCAGCTTCCTCAGCCTCGCCCTGTTTTGCCTCGATAACTGCGTCTGCCATTTTGGAAACGATCAGTTTTACGGCACGGATAGCGTCGTCATTACCCGGAATTACATAGTCAAGCTCTTCCGGATCGCAGTTGGTATCGCAGATACCGATCAGCGGAATTCCCAGTGTATGAGCTTCCTGTACGCAGATTCTCTCTTTTTTCGGATCTACTACGAAGATAGCGTCCGGCAGTCTCTTCATTTCTTTGATACCGCCAAGGTTTTTCTGCAGTTTTGCAAGCTCTTTCTTTAACTCAATGACTTCTTTTTTCGGAAGAACTTCGAAGGTGCCATCCTGCTCCATGGTCTCGATTGCTTTCAGTCTTGCAATACGGCTCTGGATGGTTTTGAAGTTGGTCAGCATACCGCCGAGCCATCTCTCGTTTACATAGTACATTCCGCAGCGCTCTGCCTCAACAGCGATAGCGTCCTGAGCCTGTTTTTTGGTTCCTACGAAAAGGATTGTGCCGCCGTCTGCTGCGATGTCTGCAACAGCTTTGTATGCGTCATCTACCATTCCTACAGATTTCTGCAGGTCGATGATGTAGATACCATTACGCTCTGTGTAGATGTACGGAGCCATTTTAGGATTCCATCTTCTTGTCTGATGTCCGAAATGAACACCGGCTTCCAGTAACTGTTTCATTGAAATTACGCTCATTGTTTTATCTCCTTATGGTTTTATTCTTCCCCATGTTTTTTCACCTTGGAACCTGTTTTTCAAAAAACAGGCACCATCCTTGGTACCGCATGGGTGCTTATTGTGCAACAGTAAGATTGTATCACAGAGTTTTTTTCATGACAAGCATTTTTTTCGCGGATTCTGCGGTTTTTTTCTGTTATTTTTGTGTTTTTCCCTGTTTATCCTTTAAAAACAGATACCAGAACGTTCCGGCGCAGATTACCGCTTCCAAAAAGATGAACATCCATGCACCTGCCGGCGCTTTTTGGGTCATCCAGGATACGAACTGGCTCCGGTAAAGTCCCCAGATATTTTCTGCCATGTGCGCAAGAACCGGGGCAAGGAGTGTTCCGCACCGCTCATAAATAAGGATCAAAAGCACACTTACCACGGCTGCATAGACAAACTGCGTCACATTGCCGTGATATGCACCGAACAGCAGACATGATGCTGCGATGCCCCAGCCGGTTCCCCAGAAATCTTTTGCCCTGCGGTAAATCATGCCGCGGAAAACAATTTCCTCTGCGGCCGCGCTCAGCACACCGACGGACAGGATCAGAAGCAGCGGGTTCTGTCCTTCATAAATCTTTGATGCCATGTCCTGATATCCGGAAAAGATTCTGGTAAAGCCGGTCACGTTCATTACAGTATTCAGGAGATGGCCGAAGGTCATAACCAGCAGAATACAGGCGGCTGCCTCTGCCGCACTCCACCGTTTTTCCGGTTTCGGGAACATGCCTTCATCTTTTTTGTACTGTTTCCAGAGAACCGGGATCGCCGCCAGACTGCCGATTGCTGATGCAAGAACGGATGTCGCGTGCATACGCTCTTCCAGATAACCGCCGGTCGTAAACGTCATCAGGATCAGCGCCAGAAGTACGGTTGCTCCGATCAGAAACAGTTCGTACGTCAGAAGCGGTTTTAAAAGACGCCATAGCTTCCGCTGGATAGGAATTACGATTTCCTCCGTTTTTGGCTCTGTTTTCGCTGTCCTTTTTTCTTTTATATTCTCTGCTTTTTTCTCTTTCGGCGCAAAGATTCCTGTTCCACTTTCTCCTCTTGTCAGCCACGGGATACGCTCCGGCTTCATTTTTTTGATGCGGTCGCGTCTTTTCTTCTCTTCTTTCGGATCCTCCGCCAGCAGTTTCAGTTCTTCCGGTGTATCACATACCTTTGCGGCACCTGCTGCCTCGAGTTCTTCTCTTCCGCCGTACCCATACGATACGCCGACACAGAGCAGTCCGTTTTCTCTTGCCCCGATTACGTCATAGCTTCTGTCACCAACCATCACCACGTCGGAACGGCTGTCTTCTGCTCCGAGTCGGCGCAGCGTCTCTGCGATGACTTCTCCTTTGTCGGTTCTGGTTTCGTTCATTTCTGAACCGGTTACTACGGTAAAATACTTTCTGATTTCGAAATGCTCCAGGATCTGCTCCACGTATTTTTCCGGTTTGGACGATGCTACCGCCAGAATTTTTCCCTTCTCTTTCAGATACGCCAAAACCTCCGGGATTCCCTCGTATACTTCATTTTCAAAAATGCCCTCTGCCTCGTACCGCTCCCGGTATTTTGTGATGGCCTGCTGTGCTTCTTCGCAGCCAAGGCCTGCAAAATTCATGAAAGATTCCAGAAGCGGCGGTCCCACGTAACAGTTCAGTTTTTCCAGATCCGGCTCTTCGATGCCAAAGGATGCCAGCGCATACTGTACGCATCTTGTAATTCCAGGACCGGAATCGGTCAGGGTTCCGTCCAGATCAAATAATATCATATCTGACATACTCTTATTTCCTCTTTTACTTTTTTATCGTATGACATGTCTTTTATTCTAGCATATCGAAATTAGAAATACAAACAAAACCGGATCAGGCTATTTTCTGCAGAGTGCACGCAGATAGCGGGTGGTCTGATTCTGAATTTCGGCAATGGCACGAATCAGGTTCCAGAGGCGCCTTAAGGACTGCAAGAGGCGGGTTCCTTTTGGTTTCTGGCTGGTTCTTTGGCTGACAAGTGTGGAAGTTTTTGGTTTCACGTTGACTTCCCACGGTTTCATGGTTCGTACAATGCCGTCTGCGCCACGCACTTTTACAGTGATGCGGTTGTAGCCTTCGGAAAGGCTCTCGGCTTTCAGACAGATTTTGTTTTCTTTCCATTCGTATTCGGCTTCGGAGCCATTTACCATGCAGGAAAGAATTTCAGCCGTGTCGGCGGCTCCCTCGAGCAGAATTTCCGGGGTATAACCGGGATCTATTTCGACGCTGGTGTCGGCCGGGCGGATAATCAGGGGGTTCGGCGCTTCGAAATCTTCGTCTGCTATCTGTGATAATATGAAATCGGCGATGATCTGCGGCGGTATTTGAGATGGCTCCTCCCCGGCACTCTCAGATGAAGTTTCGGCAGGCGGAGGACTGCTTTCTTCTGTTTGTAGCGGAGTATCATCTGGATCTTGGGTCACCTCCTCGGGCGTGGCTGCAGCAACGGGCAGCTGTTCGTCTGTTTTGAGTTCTTCTTTCTCCGGAGACGATTGCCCGGGCTCCGTTTGTTCCTGCTTTTCTGTGTTTGACTTTCCGGCATCTGGCATTACGGTAGGCTCCTCTTTTTCTGGTGCTTTTGTTTCCGAGGTTTGATTTTCTGACTCTTTTTCGGTTGACGGAGATTCCTGCTTCGTTTCTTCCATATCAGGCTTTTCCGGTTCCGGATCTTCTGGCATCAAATTTTCCGTTCCGGATTTTTCTGAACCTGTATCTTCATAATCTGGTTTTTCTGTGTCCATTTCTCCAAAATCCGTTCTCTCCGAATCTGACTCTTCTGTCTCTGATTCTTTTGTATCTGTTTCTTCACATTCTTCCTCTGATTCCGATTCCCCGGAACCCATATCTCCTGCCTCCGGCAATTCTTCTGGCTTCCCCGATTCTGAATCCTCCGAAATTTCTTTCTCCTCTTCTTCCCACCTTTCCGCTGGTTCTTTCTCCGGATCCGGAATTACCGTCGGGGGAAGCATTTTTTCTTCTTCTGTCTCTTTCTTTCCGGTCTCTGCCGGATCTGTTTTCTCTTCCGGCGGCTCTGGTTCCTGCTCTGGTTTCTCTTCTATAGGCGGTTCTTCTTCTGACTTTTCGTCCGGCAGCAGTTCCTCCGGTCCGGCTTTCCCGTCTGCATCTGTCACATCACTGTTCTCGATGATTTCAGCTTCTAATTCCACGCTTTCCACCGCACTTGCGGCCTCGCCTGTCGTCTGCTGTGTCTCCGCGTGGACTTCGATTCCCTGGACTGCCAGGAATCCTGTCATCATTGCGCATATGGTCTTTTTTCTCATCCTGCTTCCTCCCATCTTTTTCTGATCTGCTGATAAAAAATATCCTCCTCCATTCCCGGAATTTCTGCGGCCTCGTTGAGGTACTGTTCTGCTTTTTCCTGCATGTCGAACTGAAGTGCCAGCTCTGCGGCCCTGAGCAGATTTTTCCGCCGGTTTCCATCCTGTCTGCTGCACAGAAGCCGTTCGTAATAGAGAAAACTCTCCTGGCACCAGTCCTGTTCTCTTTCCCCATCCCCGGATTTTCCGCCAAGATAGCACGCATCCGCCAGTCTCTGCCAGATAACCGCCTCCCACTGCCCCTCCATATTCTCGCCTGCGGCCTTTTCCAGCACTTCGATTCCTTTCCGCATGGCGTCTGTGTCATTTTCACGCGCCAGTTCTTCGGAAAAACTGAAATACATTCCTGCAACAGCAAGATATCTGCGGCAGCGTTTTTCCTTTTCCGGCTCCTGCTGCGTGTCATCATAAAATTCAGCCAGCAATGGCTCCATCTGCATTTTTTCCCTTGCCGCATCATCCGCCAGACAGTATTCCACAAGTTCCTGCTCCACACGCCCCGCCTGACTGAGATGGTCTGCCTTTAAGAACGCTTCCCGCGCTTTCTGGTAGTTCGGCAGACTGCCTTCTTCCACCGGATTTCCGCAGAACCAGAGATCTCCCTGCTCCTCCCATTCGTCTGCCGCCGGAAACTGACCCATGGCATCCTGCTGGCAACCGCAGCCGCTCCTCCTGTCAGAAAAGCAAAAACTGCAAAGATCCGCAGAGTCTTCCTGCCTTTTTGCTTTCTTTCCAGCCGCCGCAGTGCCTTTTTGACTTCTCCGGCAGACGCATACCGCTCCTCCGGCTTTTTCTGCATACACTTTTCCATCACCCGCCAGAGTCCTCTTTTCTGCCGCTTTTTCGCATGCTTCGCCATTGCCGCAAGCAGTGCGCCGAGTGCATAAAGATCGGAACGGGCGTCACACTTCCCGTCATACTGCTCCGGCGCTGCATAACCGCGGGTTCCATAACGGACTTCCACACCCGTTTCTTCTGTTCCGGCTGCACCGAAATCCACAAGGTATATTTCACCACGCTCTGTTATCATCACGTTGTCCGGCTTCAGATCCCGGTAGAAAACCGGCGGGTTCTGTGCATGGAGATAACAGAGAATCCCGCTCAGGGCAATTCCCGTTTTCAGAATTTCCCGGCTGGAAAACCGTTCTCCCTTACGCATACGCTGTCCGATAGATTTTCCGTTTACAGCTTCCATCACCAGAAAGCTTTTTGTCCCACTTTCCAGAAGTTCCACCGCACAGGGAATCCCGGGATATGAAAACTTCTGTAAAAGAAACGCTTCCCGGCGCAGTTTTTCCCTGTCACATATACTTACCTTGACTGCATACCGCTTTCCGGATCCAGTTTTCTCTGCAAGATAAACGACAGACGTTGCCCCTCTTCCGAGCACTGACAGCAGGCGATACTTCCCTCCCGGAAGTTCTACTTTTCCAATGATCCCGCCTCCTCTTTTTACGTCAAAGTGTTTGTCAGTCCGATATTCTGTTTTTGTACATGGATATAAATTGAGCCGAATGGCTCTTCGATAGAGTAATATAGAATCGATTTTTCAGGACGAATGTCCAAGCGGATGAAAAATCGTGATGTAAGTATAACACAACAGCCGCCGTTTCCGCAAGAACTACAGAAGCCGACGGCTGCCAAAAAAATCGCCTGTTTTTTATCTATTTTTTCCCTCTTGACGAATCTTACATCCGTTCCGGTGCCGAGAATCCCAGCAGGTCGATGCAGGTCTCAAGTACCTCGCGGACAAGATCCAGCAGTGCCAGGTAAGATGCTTTTCTTGCCTCATCCTGCTCACTTAAGATCTTGGTCTCGTGGTAGAAATGGTTGAACTCGTTTGCAAGCTCGTAGATATAAGCACAGATCTTATGCGGTGCTTTCTCCTCGAATGCGTTCTCCACAACGCCGTTGAAACGGGATACGGAAAGCATCAGAGCTTTCTCGCTGTCGCTCTTCGGTGCCAGAAGTGCGCCTTTCTTCAGTTCATTTCCCTCTTCTTTATATTTTCCGAGGATGGATTTTGTACGAACGATCGTGTACAGGATGTACGGACCGGTGTTTCCCTCGAAGGAAGTAAATCTCTCAACATCGAATACATAATCTTTCGATGCCTGGTTGGACAGGTCACCGTATTTAATAGCAGACAGTCCGACAATCTGTGCCGTTCCTCTTGCATCCGTATCTTTTACGCTGCGGTTCTCCACGATCTTCTGATACATCTCATCGTTGATCTCGCCGATCAGACGCTCCAGACGCATAACGCCGCCCTCACGGGTCTTGAACGGTTTTCCGTCTTTTCCGTTCATGGTACCAAAGCCGATAAAGGAAAGAACGGTATCATCATTCACCAGTTTTGCTTTTCTTGCACAGCGGAAACACTGTACGAAGTGAAGCTCCTGACGTTTGTCTGCCAGATAGCAGATCTCGTCCGGCTTGTACAGTTTCATACGCTGGATGATGGTTGCCAGGTCTGTCGTATCATACAGAGCTGCCCCATCGGATTTTAAGATCATGCACGGCGGGATCTCTTTTGTGTCTGTCTCTTCTTTGACATCAACAACGAGTGCGCCCTGGTCATAATGTGCATAACCATTGTCTTTCAGGTAATCTACCATGTCTGGAATGTACTCCTGTGCATCGGACTCACCCATCCACAGATCGAAATGAACGTCGAGGTTTCCATAGTTCTTTTTCAGATCGGCAACAGAAACGTTCATAATGTGTTTCCAGATCGCACGATATCCTCTTCTGCCCTGCTGCAGCTCTCTCGTTGCCTCGAGTGCACGTTTCTTATAGTCCTCGTCCTCTTTCGATTTGCCGCTTGCGCAAGGATAAATCTCCTCGAGCTCGCTGATCGTAAACGGTGCTTCCTCCGGGTACTCTCCCGTAAAGGACTCATCAAAATAAACAAGCTCCGGATGGCGCTCCTGCAGCTCGGTGATGATCAGTCCCATCTGCAGACCCCAGTCTCCAAGATGAACGTCACCGATCATGTTGTGGCCCATGAAGCGTCCCATACGCTTAATGCTTTCCCCGATGATCGCGGAACGGAGATGGCCGACGTGAAGCGGTTTTGCCACGTTTGCTCCGCCGTAATCTACGATGATGGTTTTCGGATTTTTTGCTTTCTCTACAGAAAGATCTTCGTCGTTCTGCATTTTGGAAAGATAATCTGCCAGAAATTCCGGGTTGATTTTCAGGTTGATGAATCCCGGTTTTACGGCTTCAATTTCACCGATCACGCTGTGATCGGTCACTTTTTCTACAACTGCTTCAGCCAGCTGGATCGGTGCTTTGTGGTATGCTTTTGCAGCTGCCATTGCGCCGTTGCACTGGTATTCGCACAGATCCGGGCGGTTGGAAACGGAAACCCTTGCATAGGACGGGTCCATCTCCGCAGCGGTAAAGGCTTTTACCAGCTCTTCCTGGATAAGATCGATCAGTTTTTTCATAATGTTTCCCTCATTTTCTTCTTTACTGCAGAATCATCTGTTCTGCGTTTTGTTTCCGCGCGCTGCGCCGGGCTTCTTCCTCTTCTTTGATGCCGCTTTTCTGATAACAGTACTGGATGATATCTCTTCTTCGGATGATGCCGATGAAGATTCCCTCGTCATCCACAACTGGAACGAAATTCTGCCGCATGGACATCTCGATCAGGTCCTCGATGTTGCTGTTGATGTTGACGGACTCATAATTCCACCGTTTTGGAACCTGCCAGAGCGGGATATCCTCTGCTTCATGGTAATTCAGCAGATACCGTTCTTTTATGATGCGGAGCAGATCTCCTTCCGTCAGTGTTCCCACGTAGCAGCCCTTTTTGTTCAGTACCGGAACCGCCGTGTATTTATGATATTCGATCTTCTCGATGGCCTGCCGAAGTGAGCAGTCGTCATACAGATAAGCCGTTTCACTTTTCGGTGTGATAAAAAACAAAATATTCATTCGCGTATACTCCTTTTCGTTGGTCATACTCTTGTTTGATTATACCATAAACGAATGTGAAATGTCTTTGAATCTTTCTTATATTTTCATAAACATACCGAATCCGAAACTCGAATGCCTCTTTGCTGCGCCGCAAATTGCGCTTATTTTCCAGTATAACCGACTTTCCGCAAAAAGTAAAGATCTTAAGTTTCATCCGCACACGCCGCACAAAAAATCCGCACGGATCCAGCACCTACGCTGTACCCGCACGGATTTTTCAACTCTTTTTTGTTCTATTCTCTTCGCAGCGCATCGATCGGATTCAGGTTCGCTGCTTTTACCGACGGCAGCAGTCCGAATACGATACCGATCACCATGGAGAAGACCACGGAGAAAATGATTGCCGGAATACTGATCGCCACAGGCGTCTGCGATACCCTCGAAATCACCTGTGCCATGATAATGCCGCCCAGCACGCCGAGCAGTCCGCCGATGCTGGTGAGCACCGCCGCCTCGGTCAGGAACTGGAACAGAATTCTGCGTTTTCTTGCTCCGATCGCCTTTTTCAGGCCGATCTCGCTTGTACGTTCCGTTACAGATACCAGCATAATATTCATAACACCGATACCGCCGACCAGAAGCGAAATGCTCGCGATCCAGATCAGCTGCTGGTTCGTGCTCTGGCCTAACTCCTGCAGACTCTTTGCTTTCTCCAGCAGATCCTCTGCCTGATAGGAAAGAGAATCAGTTGTATTGGTCACGGATTCGTTCATGATATCCGCTGTTGTCTTTCCCACCGTGCTCATATCCTCGGTCGTTTTTGCCATCACAACGGCATTTTCCGGTTCATCATACTGGAATACGATCGGCCAGCAGACATCCGGCATCAGCACCAGCGGATAGGATTCCTGATTGTACGTATAGTAGTCATCTCTGGAATTGATGACCGGCTGGAACGAATCGGCTTTTTTGATCACGCCGATCACCGTGAACGGCTCTCCCATGATCTCGATCGTTTTGCCGACCGGCGACTCATCCGGGAAGAGTGTCAGCACTGCGGTATCGTCGAGGAGGACAACTTTGTGGGTCTTCGAGAAATCGCTCTCCACAAAGCCGCGTCCCTGATAAATCTGATATCCGCACGTCGACAGATAATTTTCATCCACTCCAAGCGCCTTCGCACTGTCCAGTGTTGTGTTTCCTTTTGCGATGCCGCTCACATACGTTCTTTCGGTGTAAAACGATGCATTTTCCACCTGATCCTGCTCGCGGATCCGCTTTTTCTGATCACCGGACAGTTTCGACACGCCGCTTGGCAGTCCGTTGTCCATCCAGTAATCACCGTCGCCCTGCTTTAAGCTGACGGTCACGTTGTTGTTTCCAGCTCCGATCAGGTTCTGTTTGATCTGCTCATTCGTTCCCTTGATCGTGGAGACAATTGAGATGATCGACGCAATTCCGATGATAATACCCAGCATCGTCAGGAAGGAACGCATTTTGTGTGACCAGATTCCCTGAAAGGAAAGTCTTACATTTTCTAACATAATGCGCCTCCTTAACTGTTGTAATAATCCGATGAACTGGATTCCTTCGTGTCTGCGCCTTCCACCACGGTTTTGCCGTACGGAAATGCAATGTAATCCTCTTCGGAAAGACCGCTCTTCACTTCGTAATAACTGCCCCACAGAAGTTTTCCGGTTACCACATTCTGTTTCTTTAATTTATCATTTTCATCCCGGATATAAACGAATTTCTGTCCGTTTTCCTCGCGGATGAATTCTTTGCTGACGTACAGGCCGTTGCCGTTTTCTACATCGTTTCCGACAGTGATTGCAATCTCGATCCAGTCACCGTTTTCAAAACCTTCTCCGCCTTCCGGGATAACGGCTGTGAACGGATAGAAGGAGGCTGGTGTCTCGCTGTACGACATGTAGCTTGTTGTCGGGTACGGAGAAATCTCGGTTACGGTTGCCGCTGCAAAAGCACCCGAAGACCAAGAAGTCACGTTGAGTTCATCGCCGACTTTTACCTGATCGAGATACGTCTCGCTTAAGTAGCCGCGCACGTACAGACCTTCGTTTCCACTGACCTGGATAAAGGCGCTTCCGTCGTTGGACGGGTTTTCTGCATTTCCAATCCTTCTTTACCACACCGCTGATCGTCGCTTTTACGGTCTGGGAATCCAGGGATTTCTGCGTATTTTTGACTTTGAGTTCCTCTTCCTTCTGATCCAGCTTCAGATTACGGATCTGGCTTTCTTTTTCGCTGATGGCTTTTTTCAATTCATCTTTTGTGTAGGTCATCTGGGTATCATCACCGGGAAGAAGTATTGTTATTTGCGCTGCTTCCTGTGGATTGATGTAAAAGAGGGGACTGTACCGATGCTTTTTCACCGAGAATACGGTTTTTGCTGTCGTCTGCACTGCTTCCGGCGCATCTTCGCTCTGCGGTTCCGCTTCCGGTTCTGCCGGGGCTTCGGTCGGCGTCGGCGTTTCCGTCGGAACTGGGGTCTCGCTCGGCACCGGAGTTTCTGTTGGAACCGGCTCTGTGGTCGGAATCGGTGTTGTACTTGGTTCCGGGCTGACGGTCGGCTCTGGAGTTACACTCGGTCCCGGCGTAACGCTCGGGGTCGGAGTTACACTTGGTGTCGGGGTAATCGTTCCTTCTTTTACCGCCACATTTGCAGTGCTGACTGCCATGGAAGTACCCTTGTCATTTTTCGCTGTCACTTCTACTGTATAGATTCCGGCATCCTCTTTTGTGATGTTTTCTTTTGTGTAAGTATCCTTAAAATCTCCGTCGATTGTCTTTCCGTTGTGTTTCCAGACGTATGTGTAAGTGCCATCCGTTTCGGTGTTTTCCGTGGAATCGTCTGCCTCACCGCTTCCATTTCCGGCTTCACCCGGCTGTGTCACATCGTCCTCGGACGGACTCTCGGTTCTATCATCCGTTTTATCGTCGGCTTTCTCATCCGGCTTCTCTTCGGTATCTTTCTTCTCATTGATTCCGATTTTCAGCTTCAGCTCGCCGCCCTCTGCCACCTCTGTGTTGGCAAGCGGCGTGGTGATTTTTATTTCCGGTGCATCCGCCGATTCGGATTCTTTCAGACTCAGGACTGCTTCATACGAAGTCTCGTATGCTTTCGCAATCTTCGTTCCATCCTGCTCCCACACGGTTTCCAGCGCCTCTGCGGCTTTGTTTTCCTCATGAATCTCCAGGCGAAACCAGTATCCTTCGCTGTCCTCTTCTTTTTTCGTTCCCTTTTCATCCGCGTATCCTGCCATCTGATTCAGGAATCCGCCTGTTAGGACTGTTCCCGGTGCGCAGAGATAGGTGTATGGGTCTTCCTGCGTTCCTTCTCCTTTGTATGGTTTGGAACCAAATACAAGCTTATTCGTACTGCTGTACAGAACAGCATCCTCGTACGTCGGCTCCGGTTCTGGGGTCGGAATCGGTTCGTCCGGGAAATCCGGATCGATGGGTTCATCTGGAAAATCCGGGAAATCCGGGAAATCCGGCTCCACCGGATTCAGCGGCGTATCCGATACCGGTTTTGTCTTTTTCAGCTTTTCCAGTTCTTTTTCACTCTGCTGGATTTTCAGCTTTGTCTGTGCAAGCTGTAACTGCTGCGTTTCCAGATCCAGCTCGATCATGCTGGTATCGTATGTCATCAGCGTGTCTCCGGCATTTACCACATCGCCCTCTTTGACGAGAACCTGGGAAATGGTCTGGCTGTCGGAAAGATAGATGTTCTGGGAAGCCGTCGAGGTGATCTGGCCTTCCATGTTCATGCTGTCTCCCCAGTAACCACTCGTAAAGTCACTGACCGGATACACTTTTACGGTCGTCTTCTGCGCCTGGCGGATGCCGTAATAACCGCCGACACTGACGCCACCCACGGCAACCGCTGTCACGACTGCAATCGCTGCTTTCTTTGCGGCTTTTCCTTTTTTCATGCTTCGGCCACCTCCTTCGATTTCATCATTCCGTCGCGGATCTCCACGGTGCGCTGTGCCATCGATGCGATCTCCGCGTCATGCGTAATCATCAAGATGCTGACGCCCTCGTCGTTCAGGCTCTGGAACAGCTCCATGACCTGCTCGCCGGAATGGGAGTCGAGCGCTCCGGTCGGCTCATCAGCCAGCAGAATTTTCGGATGGTTGACGATCGCTCTTGCAATCGCCACACGCTGTTTCTGTCCGCCGGAGAGCTGGGTCGGTTTGAAACTCATACGGTCGCCGAGCCCCACCCGCTCGAGGGCAATCGCTGCCCGCTCTCTTCTCTCTTTTTTCGGCACGCCCGCGTACGTCAACGGCAGGCATACATTTTCCATTGCGCTCTGTCTTGCAAGGAGTTGGAAGTTCTGGAAGACAAAGCCGATTTTCTGCAGGCGGATGTCCGACATCTGATTGTCACTGCATTTGCTGATGTCCTGTCCGTCGAGGATCAGCCGTCCGCTCGTCGCCTGGTCGAGGCAGCCGACAATATTCATCAGTGTTGTTTTTCCGGAACCGGAAGGACCCATGATCGCAACGTACTCGCCTTCTTCCATGGAGAAGTTGATGTTTTTCAGAACCGGAACCGGGATTTTGCCCTGCATATATTCTTTACAGATATTCTCTAATTCCAGAATCACGGCTGCACCTCCCCGTCATCTGCTGATCCGGCTTCCTGTGTGTCTGCCGGTTCTGCCTTACCATTGTCGGCGCCGCCGATCACGTTCGTTGTATCTTCCTCACCGCTGTACTCTGCGCCGTCCATGGTATTGTCAACCATGCCGTTTTCATCCTGCGTCATACCGTCGTCGACCATTCCATCGTCGTTGTCAAGCATACCGTCATCCACCATTCCGTCATCCTCGCCGCCGGCCGGATTGCTCTGTCCCAGTGATCCGTCGGTGCTGACTACGGTCTTCATCCCTTCTTCCAGACCGTCCTCCGGGAAGGTGATTGCATCATCTTCTGCAAGGCCGTCGGTGATCTGATATTCCATCATATTTTCATCGTGTGTTCCAAGGGTTACGCTTCGTTTTTCCAGTTTGCCTTTTCCATTATCGGCCCAGACGTAAGGATTGCTGTCGACATCGTTGATAAAGGAGTCAGACAGCCAGATTCCTGTTTTGACTTCCTGCTGGCCGACATCCGGCTCTACGTAAACGTGCTGACCGAGCATCAGGCCATTTGTTCCATCGAGCTGTACATAAAACGGATAGTTGCTTGACTGCGTCATACCGTCTCCCGAACTGCTGTAAACGTTATTGCTTCCTGTCCGTGCATTTTCCCGATCAATCTTTGTCACGGTTCCGGTCCAGGTCTGATTCTCATCTACACGAGAATGCACGATCACCTGGCTTCCTTCGGTAATCGAACCGTCGCTCATATTCTGTTCATTGATCTGGCCTTTTACACGGAAATCTCCCGTTGCAAGAACGGTCAGGAAGGAATTGTCGGAGTTGTCACCGGAGTAAGCGCCGGCGCTGCTGTCATCGTTGTTGATTGATTTTACAACACCGGCGATTTCGCTGATCACGGTCGCATTGGTGATGTTATCGTTTAATTTATCAATCTCCGCCTGTTTTGATTTTCCTTCATATTCTTTTTTCTTTAAATCCAGCTCCGCTTCCTGAATTTCCAGTGTGATGCTTGCCTGCTGGTCTTTTGATGCCTGCTTTTTGTCTTTGTAAAGCTGGTCGATATTGGTATTCATACTTGAAAGTTCATTGTTTATACGTTCCAGATCCAGCTGCGCCTGCTCGAGGTCACTCTGGAATTTCTCGGTATCGTAGGAGAACAGCGGTGTTCCGACCTGAACCTCCTGACCGACTTCCACATAAACTTCCTTTACCTTTTTCTCGCTGTTTTTCTCTACCTTCCAGGTATTTTCCGACTCCACAACACCGGCATAGCGGTTTTCCATTCCATTTCCAGTTCCCAGATTGGTCAGGGCTTTTACAGTATTGACATAGACGACGTTATCGTCCTCTTTTGTACCGTTTCCAAGGAAATGCCATGTCACTCCCCCTCCGGCTGCCGCCAGCACTGCGACTGCACACACAATCGCGATTACTTTTTTCTTCATATGCTTCCTCCCACTTTTCTATTTTACAAATTAATTTTCTGCTTTCCCAAGTTAGTTCTATCGTATCACATTTTGATTTTTTGTTTTCTTACTTTTTCCTTACTCATTTTTTTAGCAAATACTGGCTTTTTCTGAAAATAGATTTTTGTTTTTGTCATTAAAAAACCTGCCTCCGTGTTTATGACGGAAAGCAGGTTTTCTTTCGAATCTGTTAGATTTTATTTTTTATGCTACAAGTTTCATCTCCCGCAGAATGCGGTATACGAGATAACAGATCAGCGCTGCACAGACCAGTTTGAACAGAAGCGGAACGACGGCGAACACGATTTTAAATCCAAGCCAGATCACGCCGATCGGGAGAAGAATAGTGGCGCATGCGCCGAGGACTTTTCCTCCAAATTTCAGCAGCAGTCCGACGATCCCAAATAAAATTCCAATTCCGCAGAGCAGACCAAAACAGGTTGCCAGCATGACTAATGTAACTAACATCGTGATCCCTCCTTGTCTTTTTCTCTATGTGCTCCACTTGCTGTGGATGTTTCCGTATCTTTCTTACAAACCATATTGTAGCACTTTTTTCCAGCAAAACAACGGGGAAGACGTGGAAGAATTTCTTAAGTTTTTCTTTACACCGATCGAGTGAAACCTAAAAAAGGACAGACAACGCTGCACTTCTGCAAAATTGTCTGTCCTGTAAATTACAAAATTTTCTTTACTCTTCTGTTGTCTCTTCCTCAGCCTGCGGCTCAACCTCAAGACCAAGCTCTTCCAGCTGTACTGCGTCAACCGGTGACGGAGCCTCGGTCATCAAACAGGAAGCATCTTTTACCTTCGGGAATGCGATGACGTCGCGGATGCTGTCCTCTTTTGCCATCAGCATCACAAGGCGATCCAGACCATAAGCCAGTCCGGCGTGAGGCGGAACTCCGTATTTGAAAGCATCCAGAAGGAAACCAAATCGCTCATGTGCCTGTTCCTTTGTGAAACCAAGCATCTCAAACATCTTCTCCTGCACATCGTTCTGGTGAATACGAACGCTTCCTCCTCCGATCTCAGTGCCGTTCAGGACGATATCGTAAGCTTTTGCACGAACTGCGCCCGGATCGGTGTCCAGAAGCGGCAGATCCTCGTCCATCGGCATGGTGAACGGGTGATGCATTGCGGTGAAACGATTCTCCTCATCGGACCACTCCAGAAGCGGGAACTCGGTAATCCATACGAAACGGTACTCGTTCTTGTCGAGCAGTCCCATCTGCTCTGCCAGTTCCAGACGAAGTGCGCCAAGAACGTTCCAAACAATCTTGTTGCGGTCTGCTGCGAAGAGAAGAAGGTCTCCAGCCTGTCCGTCCATGGCTTTGATGAGGGCTTCCATCTGCTCCTCTGTCATAAATTTGGAGAAGGAAGATTTCCAGCTTCCATCCTCATGGATTGCAATGTATGCAAGACCTTTTGCACCGTAACCTTTCGCAAACTCAACGAGCTTGTCGATTTTCTTTCTCGGCATTGCGCCCTGTCCCTTTGCGTTAATACCGCGGACAGAACCGCCGTTTTCAAGTGCGCCCTTAAATACAACGAACTCGGTATCTTTTACGGTCTCGGAAACATCAACCAGCTCCATACCGAAACGCAGGTCCGGTTTGTCGGAACCGAAACGGTTCATAGCCTCTTTCCAGGTCATTCTCTGAATCGGGAGCTGTACCTCAACGCCGAGCACCTCTTTGAACAGGTGTGCCAGCAGTCTCTCATTGACATCGATAACATCATCTACATCAACGAAAGCAAGCTCCATATCGATCTGGGTGAACTCCGGCTGACGGTCGGCACGCAGGTCCTCGTCACGGAAACATTTTACGATCTGGATATAACGGTCATAGCCGGAGCACATCAGAAGCTGTTTGAACAGCTGCGGAGACTGCGGCAGTGCGTAGAAGCTGCCTGGATGAACACGGCTCGGTACCAGGTAATCTCTGGCGCCTTCCGGTGTGGATTTCGTCAGCATCGGGGTTTCGATCTCAAGGAAGCCTTCTTTGGACATGAACTCACGGGTGAGCATTGCCACTTTGCTTCTCATGATCAGGTTTCTCTGGATGTCCGGGCGGCGCAGATCCAGGTAACGGTATTTCAGACGGAGCTCTTCTCTCGTCTTGGAATCCTCCTCGATCGGGAACGGCGGGGTTTCTGCCTCGGAAAGAATGCGTAAGGACTCAGCCTTTACTTCGAGCTCTCCTGTTGCCAGATTTTCATTGACAGCACCGGAGCGGGCCATAACTTCACCTTCTACGGCGATGACGAACTCGCTGCGCAGTTTTGCTGCTTTCTCAAAACCTTCCTCACTGATCGGGCCGTTCTCAAAGATAATCTGCATAATACCGCTTCTGTCACGCAGATCGACGAAAATAATTCCGCCTTTATTACGGCTCTTCTGTACCCAGCCCATCAGGGTTACTTTTTTTCCGATATCTGCTTTTGTGACTTCCGCACAGCGGCAGGTTCTCTTCAGGCCTTTCATGGATTCAGCCATTTTCTTGTTCCTCCTATTTGGAACTGCGGACACAAAGAATCTGCATCCGCAGCACATCGTTTTTTCATGCGATTACTATTATTGGATATTCCTTACATTTTGTCAACAAAAAATTCTTCGATCTCAGTGTAGCCCTCGCTGGCAAGCTGCTCTTTCTGGAATTTCTTGTTCTTCTTCATCACGGCGATGTTGATGGCCGTGCCTTCACTTCTCTCTTTTGTCGCCTGCTGAATGATCTTCTGCATTCCTTCTGCCGGCATGTTTTTCTCAATCAGATATGCTTTTTTCTTCTGAGCACCCGGAATCTGGTAATCTCTCTCGAGCAGCAGCATAACGATACGCTCAAATCCGATGGAGAATCCGCATGCGCAGGTCTGGTTTCCGGTGAATTTTCCGATCATTTCATCGTAGCGTCCGCCGCCTCCGACAGATCCGCCGTACTCATCCATAGCGATCTCGAAGATCGGTCCTGTGTAGTAGGACATTCCGCGCACCAGAGTCGGATCGAAAGCGATCTTGAATTCTGCGGTCTTCACGGCATTGACACTGTCGATGATGGTCTTCAGGCCGTCTGCGTACTCTTTGTCAAGGAATCCCTCGAGTTTCTCACGGCAATACTCTACGCCTGCGGTATCCGGGGTGATCTCCTCGAACATTTTCAGGTATTTCTCTACGGACTCTTTTGCAAAGCCGGCTTCCTCGAGCTCTTTGGCAACGCCCTCAAAACCGATTTTATCCATCTTATCGAGGATAATAAATACGGTGTCATAGGACTCCTCCGGGAATCCGCTGTAGGCTGCCATTGCTTTTAAGATGCGGCGGTCATTGATACGGATCGTAAAGTTCTTGAAGTCCAGTTTTCCAAGCAGTGTGGTGGTAGCAAGGATCAGCTCAATCTCTGCAAGGTTGGTCGGCTCGCCGAGGATATCGATATCGCACTGCATGAACTGGCGGTATCTTCCTCTCTGCGGACGGTCTGCACGCCATACATTTCCCATCTGAAGTGCTTTGAACGGGGACGGAAGCTCGTTTGCATTGTTGGAATAGTAACGGCAGAGCGGAACGGTCAGGTCGTAACGAAGGCCGCTGTCCACAAGGTCGTTTTCCTTCTCAGCTGTCTCAAGTTTCAGCTTCTCTCCTCTTTTTAAGATTTTGAAGATCAGCTTCTCATTCTCGCCGCCCTGTTTGCTGTTCAGATTTTCGATGTGCTCTACACACGGAGTCTCCATGGAAGTAAAGCCAAAGGTTCCGTACGTGTCCTTAATCAGACGGATCACATAATCACGAATTGCCATTTCTTTCGGTAAAATATCTTTCATTCCGGTAACCGGTTTCTTCTTTAATGCCATTTTCTGTTTTCTCCTTTATGATTTCCTGGATCAGTTCGTCGACATCGGAAAGCTCAATTGCTTTGCGGCTGCCGCTGTGGATCACTCTCTGAAATGCCAGGAACATTTTCAGATCGAAATTTTTGACTTCTTCTGCCATAAGCTCCATCGCCTGTTCCTGCGTAAACGCGCGCCGGTACGGGCGGTCGGAGGTCAGTGCGCAGTACACATCGCAGATACGCAAAATACGCGCCCCAAACGGAATCTTTTCTCCTGCCAGATTCGCAGGATATCCTGTTCCGTCATAATTTTCATGGTGGTACAGAATGCTCTCCATGACAAAATCGGAGTATCCGCGTCCCTGCAGCAGCTCATATCCCAGTGTGGAATGGGTCCGCACAAAGCGCATCTCCTCGACAACGAGCGTATCCTGTTCTTCTACGTAATTCTCCAGGACAACCTTTCCGATGTCGTGGAGAACGCCCGCTTTTGCAAGCTCATAGCAAATTTCTTTTTCATACCCCAGTTCCCGCGCAAGATCGTAAGCCAGATTACTCACTTCCATGCCGTGGATGAGCTGTTCGGTCAGGGTATATCGCAGCATGTGAAGCTGCTGACTGGAATTTTTTTTCATTTTGGCAGATACTTCTCCATTCCGATACGCTTTCTCTCGATCATCTCATCGATACGCTCCACATAATTTTTCAGATCCTTCACATTTTCCACCCGCTCAATGCGCTCTCCGTGGTCAAACACGAATTTCGTGGATGCTCCGGCTCCTGCAGCCAGAATGGACTGTTTTTCTTCCATAATGAGAATGTTGTAAATACCGGCCTTTCCTTCCCGGGAATAACCTACATTCTCAAAGTTTCCCGCCATATTTTTCTGGCGGTACATGTAATACGGCCCCATCTCCATGCGATGTGCGCTGTCCATCGTCATTTTCATGATCTCAGCGGAATTTTCAAACGAGATTTCCTGATATTTGTCTTTGAACAAATTGAGTCTCGTCGCACGCTTCAATGCAAGGGAATGGACCGTCAGGGAATCCGGGTTCAGCGCCTCCACTTTTTCCAGGGTATGCGCCACTTTTTCCCTGTCCTCGCCCGGCAGACCAACGATCAGATCCATGTTGATGTTGTCGAAACCAAGGTCACGCGCCATGCGGAACTTCTCTTCAATCTCCTCCACCGTATGATGGCGTCCGATCAAATCCAGTGTCTCCTGGTTCATCGTCTGCGGGTTAATCGAAATACGAGTCACCGGGAATTTGCGGATGGCCTTTAAGACATCCTCATGGATCGTATCCGGCCGTCCTGCCTCCACGGTAAACTCCTGCACCTGATCCATCGGGAAGAGCTCTGTCACCTTCGAAAGCAGACGTTCCATCTGTGCTGCATTCAGCGTCGTCGGCGTTCCGCCTCCGATGTAGATCGTATCAAGTGTATAGTCTTTCATACGCTCGCTGATGAAAGTCAGCTCTTTGATCAGCGCATCCAGATACGGATCTACCATATGGGCCCAGCGGCTTAACACATGGGAACCGAAGGAACAGTACAGACAGATGCTCGGACAGAATGGAATGCCGATGTACAGGCTGTAGCCGTGCTCGTAGTCGATCGTCTTTAAAATATCCTTTTCCCGGTTGGCAATCGTGATTGCAAGTGCCGTCTTTTCCGGGCTGGTGTAGTAGGTCTCGCGCATGTATTTCGCAATCTCTACATTTGTTTTGCCCTCTTCCAGCATCTTCATCGGAATTTTCGTCGGACGGATGCCGGTAAGGTCGCCCCACGGAAGTTCTTTTCCGCTCACTTTCGAGAGCGTGCGATAGACCATCCGTTTCAGGACATTTTTCGTTTCGTGGCGGTCTTTTTCATATTCCACCGCCTCACACGCGGCAGAAAGCTCTTCGTGCTTCTCATTTTCTATGGAAAAGCAGATCTGGTCTGCCGCGTACAGGATCTTATCATAATATGCAAATTCCCCGTCCGGCGCTCCATCCTCTTCGTACCACGAGGTGATCTCGCAGCCGGGATAGAATGCCTTGATCAGGGAATACACATCGTATTCAAAATCTTTTCTGTTAAAACAAAGGCTGATATTAAGCAAGGGGATTGTACCTCTTTTCATGTTCAATCGTAGTTTCATCGTTGTGCCCCGGATACACAGTCACATCCCCGGGAAGCTCTTTTAACAGGCGTTTGACCGATGCAATCAGATCTCTTCCGGAAGATGTCGGGAAATCGTATCTTCCATATGATTCGCAAAACAGCGTATCGCCGGAAAAAAGTGCTTTTTCTGCCGGAATATAATAGCAGACGCCTCCTGCCGTATGGCCTGGCGTTGCAAGCACATGGATTTTAAAATCCGCCAGATGCAGAATATCGCCCTCTTTTACCGTTTTGTCTGCCTGCATCGTGTACGGCGCGCTCCAGAGGCCGGAAAGATTTTCCCTTGCGTCCCCCAGAAGGTGCTGCTCCTTTTCATGGACATAGACCGGAATATGGTATTTTTTCCGCAGCGCATCCGCTGCCAGCATATGGTCGAAATGGCCATGGGTCAGCAAAATAGCCTCCGGGTCGCCGTCAATCTCGTCGATCTGGCGTGCAATCTCCATCGGCGAATCGCCCGGATCCACGATCAGCACCTTCTGACTGTCCGGGTTTTCCACAACGTAACAGTTTGTCGAGAGCATTCCAAGTGCCCGGTAATTTACCTTTATCATACGTTTTCTCCTTTTATCCTCTCGATCTCTGAATATCCATCACACTCTCCACCTGACGCACCTTCTCAATAATGCTGTTCAGCTCCTCGTTGTTATGCACATCAAACGTCACATCGATGGAAGCCGTTCCCTGCTTGCTCGTTCTTACATTCATCGCCGCAAGGTCGATCTTCCGCTCGGTGAAGATCTTGGAGATATCCACCAGAAGTCCGGTACGGTTGTTTGCGTAAACACTGATCTCCACGGTGTAAAGAGAACCGCCATTATCCTCCGCCTGCCATTCGGCATCAATGAGGCGTGCCCGCTCGGATTCCGGAAGATTTAGGACATTGACACAGTCGGTGCGGTGGATCGTAACGCCGCGGCCTCTTGTGACAAAGCCCACGATCTCGTCTCCCGGGATCGGGTTGCAGCATTTGGAAAAGCGCACCGCCACATCGTGGATACCACGCACGACGATGCCGCCCTTGCTCTTTCCAACCGGCAGAACCTTCTCTCCGGATGTCGCTTCGAGCACCTGCTCGTCGGTAATCTCTTTTTTATGCTGTTTTTCGTACGTCTCGATCAGCTTGTTGAGAACCTGACCCTCTTTTAAGCCGCCATGACCGACTGCCGCAAGCACAGAATCCCAGTCGCGGAAACCGTACTTTCTCATAACAGCCTCTTCATACACCGGTTTTGTATAAATTCCAAGGTTTTTGCCCTTCAGCTTTGCATAGTTGGTGAGCATTTCCTTGCCTTTTACGATGTTGTCCGTCTTGTTCTGCTGGCGGAACCACTGGTTGATGCGGCTCTTCGCCTGTGAACTCTTGGCAATTTTCAGCCAGTCACGGCTCGGTCCCTTGGAGTTCTGCGAGGTGATGATCTCGACGCGGTCTCCGTTGTGAAGTTCCGTCTCGATCGGCACGAGTTTTCCGTTGACCCTCGCTCCGACCATCTTGTTGCCGACCGCACTGTGGACGGAATAAGCAAAGTCGATGGCACAGGAGCCGACCGGAAGCGTTTTGACATCGCCAGCCGGGCTGAAACAGTAAACATTGTCGGCAAACAGGTCGAGGTCGCTCTTTAAGAGGTTCATGAATTCATGGTTGTCTGCCATGTCCTGCTGCCACTCAAGAATCTGGCGCAGCCAGGTCAGTTTCTCCTCTTCCTGCTCCGGTCCCGGCTTTTTGCCGTCGGAGGCCTCTTTGTATTTCCAGTGCGCAGCGATACCGTATTCTGCAATCCGGTGCATTTCATAAGTACGAATCTGAATCTCAAACGGCTGCCCGTTCGGTCCGATCAGGGTTGTATGCAGGGACTGGTAACGGTTTGGCTTTGGCATGGCAATGTAATCTTTGAAGCGGCCTGGAATCGGCGTATACATTTCATGGATGACGCCAAGCGCAGCATAGCAGTCTTTGACCGATTCCACGATAATGCGGACCGCAAAGAGATCATAAATCTGATCCAGCGTCTTATGCTGGTTGACCATCTTTTTGTAGATACTGAAAAAGTGCTTGATGCGTCCATTGACATCGGCCTCGATGCCTGCCTGGTGGATATGACGGGTCACCTCTTTTACGATCGCATCGACAAACTCCTGCCGCTGCTCCCGCTTCATGCTGACCTTTTCCACCAGCTCGTAGTACGCATCCGGCTCCAGATATTTTAAAGAAAGATCATCGAGCTCCACCTTGATCTTGGAAATACCAAGGCGCTGTGCAATCGGAGCATAGATATCCATCGTCTCACGCGCTTTTTTCTTCTGTGTCTCCGGTGACCAGTACTGCGCCGTCCGCATATTATGCAAACGGTCCGCCAGCTTTACCAGAATAACGCGGATATCTTTTGCCATCGCAAGGAACATCTTCCGCAGGTTCTCCGCCTGCTCTTCGACCTTGTCCGCGGAATACTTCAGCTGTGCCAGCTTTGTAACACCGCTTACAATCAGAGAAACCTCCGGGCCGAATTCTTCCGTCAGCTCTTCCTCTGTCATAACGGTATCTTCGACAACGTCGTGCAGAAGACCTGCCGCGATCGACTCCTTGTCAAGCTCTAAGTCTGCCAGGATAATTGCCACGCAGAGCGGATGGATGATGTACGGTTCCCCGCTCTTTCTTTTCTGGTCCCTATGTGCATCCGCCGCCACGCGGTACGCTTTTTCGATCAGGGAAATATCGTCCGATGGATGATATTTTTTCACAGAAGCGATTAATTCCCCGTATAATTCCTCCGGACTTGTGAAATCGTCCGTCTTGCGGATTCTGGCTTCTGCCGCCGCCACATCCTTTTTTAACTCTTCTTCACTGATTCTTTTCTCTTCTTCCATATGTATCCCTCCGCTCTTATGATTACTCCCTGCGCTTCCTGGATACTTTATTTGCCATCGTAGCAGATGACAGATTTTACATCATATTTTGCCAGTTTTTCGCGTCCGTTTAAGCCGGCAAGCTCCATCAAAAACACGATTCTGGTTACTTCACCGCCGAGACGCTCGATCATTCTTGCACAGGCCTCCACGGTTCCGCCGGTTGCAATAAGGTCGTCGATAATGACTACTTTCTGACCCGGCAAAACAGCGTCTTTGTGCATCTCAATCGTTGCGCTGCCGTACTCCAGATCATAGTTCTCCTCGATCGTCTCGAGCGGGAGTTTGCCTTTTTTGCGAATCGGCACGAACGGTTTATGCAAATTGTAGGCAATCGGCATGCCGAAAATGAAACCGCGGGATTCCGTTCCGCAGATCACATCACAGTCGACTTCCTCTACAAAATGCTGCATCTCATCTATGGCAAGCTGCAGTCCGTCTGCGTCCTGCAGGATACTCGTTATATCTCTGAAAATAATACCCGGTTCCGGGAAATCCGGAATACTTCTTACGTAATCCTCTACCTTTTTCATAAAATATTCCTCCGTTTCGTCAAGGTTTGACAATTCATCTTACAGTATAGCATCAATATTCTTCTGCGTCAATTTTGCATCTTTAAAAATAACTCTGGATATTGATCTGCAGCTTATCGCGCCCGTTCCACGTATCAATCGACGGATAATATGCTACGGACAGGGTCGGATGTGCATCCACGTATGCGGCAAACGCCTCTCCCTCCCCAAAATAGACGCCGTCCATCTGATAGCCGCCCGCATCGGCAAGCTGTACTTTTACCACATTTCTATTCTTCCCAAAAATGCGGTAATTTAATACAGTCAGTCCTTTCTGCGCAAACAGCGGTTTTGTGTTTCCTTTTCCAAACGGCTCCAGGAGGCTTAACTGACGGATCAGATTTTTCGTAATGTAGGCGATCGGCATCGGCACATCAATCACAACTTTTTCCACGAAATCCTCTTCGGTCAGCGCGGCATTGTCATTCAGTGCCCGGCGGAACGGCTCGATCATCTCCTCTCCTGCAAGAGAAAGTCCCGCTGCCATCGGGTGGCCGCCGAATTTTTTCATCAGCTCTTTGCACTTACAGAGCTCCTCGTACATCGAATAGGCTTCAATCGAACGGCCGGATCCTTTGATCCCCTCCTCACTTTTTGTGAGTACAAAAGACGGTTTGTGAAAATGCTCCCGCAGGCGGCCCGCGATGATTCCGGCAAGACTTTCATGGCAGTCCGGCAGGTAGACAACGAGAACTTTGTCGTTCTGCAGCGGGGATGTTTCGACCAGTTCGATTGCTTTTGCCTCACCCTGGCGGGTCAGCTCCTTGCGGCTTTCGTTCAGGTCTTTTAAATCCCCCGCAAGTTTTGCCGCCTCCTCACGCGTTTTGGCGCAGAGCAGCTTCAGCGAATGTTCCGCCGTGTCGAGCCGTCCCGATGCGTTGATGCACGGGCCGAGGATGAAACCGATATGATATGGCGTCACATTCTCCGCCTCAATGCCCTGTACGCGGATCAGCTCCTGCAGCCCAAGATTCTGTGTTTTGTGAAGTGCCCGAAGGCCTGCTTTTACCAGAATCCGGTTTTCGCCCTGCAGATCCATCACATCGCCGATGGTTGCAATTGCGACAAATTCCAGAAAGCGGAAGCTGTGTTCTTCTGGAAGTCCTGCTTTTTTTTCCATGGTCTGGATCAGTTTCCATGCAACGGCCGCACCGCACAGGCCCGGGAATGGATAGGAACAGTCTTTCTGTTTCGGATTGACGACTGCATCCGCAGGCGGCAGGATGTAGCGGCGTTCTCCGTTTTCATCCTGCTCGAACGGAACTTCATGGTGGTCTGTCACAACAACGGTCATTCCAAGCTCTTTCGCAAGACGGATCTGGCTGCTGGCCGCAATCCCGTTATCGCAGGTCACAATCGTGTCCCGTCCCTCCTCTGCGGCGAACTGCACGAGATACTCATTCAATCCATAACCATCCGCAATCCGGTCCGGGATGCGCACATCCACATCGGCACCGAGATCCTTTAAGCCGGTCAGCAGAATATACGTTGCCGTAACACCATCAATATCATAATCGCCAATGATCCGGATCGGCTTTTTCTCCCGGATTTTTTCTGCGATCAGATCCGCCGCACGCTCCATGTCTTTCATCAAAAGCGGATCGTGGAGCTGTTCGAGATCGCCAAATAAATACTCTTCGATCTCTTTCTCCCCTGTCACATCACGGTTCCGGATCAGACGGGCAATGACAGGATCGACACCGTAGCGCTTCGCAATCGCCTGGAAATCAGCCCTCTTCGCCGAAACTACCCAGCGTTCTTTTCTCATATTTCCTCCCTTTTCCTGTGAGAGCGTGTTTGAAAAATGATGTCTGTTTCAAACACGCTCTAGCAGGAAACGCCGGACTTTTCCGGTCCGGCGTTTCTCTTCGTTTTTCACTGTTATTTGCTTTACTTTTTCATATTCTGTACTGCTTTGGACGGAACATATTTGTTTTTACCGATATGTTTCATCACATACCACAGTGCGCCTGTGATGCAGACAGAGGTATATGCTCCGCATACGATACCAACCATCAGAGGTGCTGCAAAGTCGCGGATGGAAGAAACTCCCATCACAAACAGAACAAAGATGGTAATAAAGGTCGTCAGGGAACTGTAAATGCTTCGGGTCAGGGTTT
>ENA-OQDT01000004-OQDT01000004.1-human-gut-metagenome-genome-assembly--contig:-NODE-4-length-125390-cov-14.554697_pt1 | contig 125390 bp, 105 predicted proteins | sample MGYA00242786_ERZ504617 | MGnify/ENA primary metagenome ERZ504617 (study PRJEB26092, sample SAMD00036337) | human gut metagenome | host: Homo sapiens | study: EMG produced TPA metagenomics assembly of...
TCGTCAGCACGGTGTGGCCCACCTCGGCGAGCTTCGCGCTGTCGGCGTCGCCCGTCTGTTCCGCTGTCGGTGGCGGGGGGATGAACGAGGAGACCGCCGCCGCGATGAAGTCCTGCGGACGGAGGAGAACCCCGACATAAGGGTGAGGCATGGGCACGACGGGGGACGGGGGTATCGTCACGAGGTGGATGTCCACGCCGATGACAGGGTCGAGCTGCTTGGAGATAGGCAGGCAGGCCATGCCCTTCATGCCCATGGCACCCAGTACGGGAAGCATGGCGGCTTCGCTCAGGCCGTCGGCAAGGCCGCCGATGGCGGCTGCCGCCTTGACGCCCGTGTCGAGGGCATTGACGGACGGTGACACGCCGGCCTCGGAGTTCGCCTTGACGCCTTCCGAGATACCCTTGACCTGTGCGCCTACGCCGGTCTTTAGGTTAGCACTTACGCTGTCGAAATAGCCTATGTCCGCCATGATTATAATTTATTCCCATTCAAACGTTGATAAGTAACGAAGACCATTATAGTCCGCAATCTCTTCAACATATTTTTTAGGTATGCCAAGATGACCTTTCATGTTTTCTTTAAGAATAAAAACTTTTTGGTTTTTCTTTTTATCTCTAAAACCATTCGGAATATAGCAGAAAGCACAATTATTTGAGGCATTATTAAGGCCATTTCTATTTAATGATTTTTCAACCCAACAATCAAGTACATTATTGTCCATTATAACTGATTGAATTAATTGAACAGAATTCATTGTACATGTTTTGTCAATTTTAATTCTTAAAAACTCTGGATAATAGAATTTTATACCTAAGTCTTTACAGAACTGACAACGATGTTCGGGATTGGGACGCTTTTTGCTCTGACCGGATTCATACGCTTCCAACTCCTTGAGGTATTGCTCTTGATTAAAATACTCCATAAATTCGGTTTCATTTTTATCGGTATGCCCAATCCATGTCATATATTTCAAACCGGCAGTCGAGGCTGTTGTACCAGTCGGATTAAGTTCAAAAATAAAAGAGCCCAAGAAGGATACCGATACGGTATTCGTCGCTTTCTGCAATGATATACCCTCATGGCTATTATACATGATTGCCGCATTTGCGACAGTTATTTTTTTCGCTCTTAGTATTTCCTTGATTTTATCTGTGTCTGCCGGAATAACATTCAACAGATTCTCAAGTCCTTCAGAAGAATATTTCATAATAAGAGAATCTTCGTCATAGTCCATTACACCAAGCTCTTTACAGAACTGGCAACGAAGTTCCTTATTGTCTTCATCGTATTCTTTCCACCATTGACGGAAAGCCGATTGATCCATATATTTCTCAAAGTCAGCTTCGGAATCGAATTGACCGACCCATATCATTATCTTGCTCATTTTCTTTTTTTGATTTTTCAAGCGACTAATTGGTTTGCAGCTTGCCGCCGTGAGGTGGCACAGGTGCTTGTTATCAGTCACTTTTATTTCAAATCTTCTTTATTTATAGTAATTATTCTATTCGGTATAAAGAATTGAGATGCTTCCACATCTATGCTGTTTGATATATAGCACTTCCAAAATTTCACGTATAGAAATTTCTTTTGATTTACGAAAAAACTTGGAAACCATTTGAGAAAAATCATTATTATCAGAACAGCAATAAAAACGTCCAGCAATGTATGCCATATCTTCCCTTTGAAAAGGAACTCTATATTCTAAAACTGGACTTTTCACATAGTCCAATACTTCAGCTGTTGTTCCATCATAATATTCATGTGTATAATATGATATATATTGTTGGAAAGATTTTCCGGTCAAATACATCTTCCGGTCATTAGCACAAATGTCAAAAGGAGATAAATCTCCTTTATAATGTGGGACACACAACAACTCTCCAAATACACTTCTAAGCGTATTTGCAATCATCTCATCATCATTTTTATGCGAATAGAATTCAAATTGCTTTCCCATGTTCTACTGGTTTTAATGACTGATAATGGTTTGCAGCTTGCCGCCGTTAGGCGGAACAGGTGCATGTTATTCGCATATTATTCGGGTCGCCAATATGGATGTAATGCCGTTCCAATATTAAACATTGGAACATTAAACTCATTTATCCATTCAAGGCGAGTCCAAATGCCAGAGTTTTCACCGACCATAAGCATCTTTTCATTACAAAAAACAGCTTCCATTTCATAAGGGCGACGACCAATTTCAAAGTTCATTACAATAAATCTAACTGGAGCTTTATCTTGTAACGGTACAACAACCGAATTGCATTTTAAGGTGGATTTTGCCACTTTACCTAATGTCTTTCTACTATGTCTTACAGCTTCAATAGAGCGTTTGGCATTTCTCGAAATCGCCATAGGTCTATATATCGGACCAAATTCCGGCTCTACATCATTTGGCAAGACATCCATTTTATCTACTAACTTTGTAAGACCGTCAATCATCATTTCTTTTATTTCATTTGAATTAATATTGCAAAATCCCGCCCATGCAACAAGCTGTTTGTCGGTAGGAAAACTCTCGCCGTCCACATCAAACCACACATTAAAATCGCTGCCCAAAGAATTGATATAGATAGGAGATTTGGCTGTATATAGTCCCCAATCATCAATTTGCCAAAGCGAGCAATCAAAGTTTGATATATAGTTTTTTCTTCCATTTGTTTTTGCGAATAATGTCTGGTGGATAATCATCATTAAATGAGATTGATCCGCTTGTTATCCGTCTCATTCCTTTTTTAATGATGAAATAAACGATTCAAAATCACTCGCCAATAAGGAAAGAGCTACTTCTTCCATTTCCAAGAAATAGATTTTACCTTCAGCTTTGTCAAAAACGAAATAATTGCCGAATGGATCTATAGCAAATGGTATTACAGTATTCGGGATTATATCACTCAAATCAGTTATTGTCGCCGAATACGTCAAGTCTTCAAATTCTGTGGACTTTATGGGCAGAAAGAAATCCACCACATAATCCTGACTATTTTGAGTGTATATCGTTTTATTTGGTTGACCTCCGTTATTGGCAAGAAGGAACGATTTGATTTCCTGCGGGAAAATAAATTTGTTTTTCCGCTCAACATCAGCTATATCCTTAGCTGTAATTGATTCTGATTTATTGTTAAATTCAAGTTCCATTTATTTTTATTTTGACGGATAATGTTTAGAGGATAGCCGACCGTTTAGGGCGGTTCATCCTCATGTTCGAGACAAATTTTTATTTCCTTTATTACATACTATATAGAACTTCAATTTTTGACTGCTGTTTCCGGCAGAAAGAGGTGTGAAGTTCATGCCCGCACCCCGTTCGTTTCATTACTGCTCTTATCCGTATTTCATTCATTTTTCAGTTCTCCTTTCTTTCTTTTCATGGGATTTCACTGTTCTTGTTCACGGCAGGACATAGCTATCCCATGTTGCTGTCATGCCGCTTTTTTCCGGTGTATGTCGCAATGCTCCAGTATTACCGTGTATGTCATGCCGCCACCCGTTACCGTAGTGTGGCTGTAAACTCTCGTCCGTCCGCAACGCTCGCAGAAATACGGGTTTTCATATCCGCTTTCTGCCTGTTGCAACTCGGCTTCCTCTATCTCGCTTTCATCCTGCCCGAAGTATTCTTCCGGCAGGCTGCCTTTATTGGAATAGAAGCCGTAGTACCTCACGATGCGGAAATAGCGCAGTGGAACGTGTTGCAGCAGCCGGGGGAAGAACTCCCGGTAATGCAGCGTCAGTTCCTTTTCAACCGGGTTCCTCCTGTCGGGTGAGTTTTTGTAATCACGGTAACGGAATGAAATGTTTTCGCCGTCCATTGCCGTAATCTTGTATTCACTCAGGCACGCCCGTTTGGAATATCTGCCCACATATTGTATCACCTGTTCCGGCATCTGTATGGGTGGTTCCAAATGCACTATCCAGTCCTTTTTGTTTGCCACTTTTTTGATGAAGCCCATAAACTCCATGCGGTCACGGAAGTCATGCTCCAGCCTGCCCGCATCGAACAACTCTATCAGGGCGTGTTCAAACTTGTAGCGGAATACCTTACAGATAGAGGGGATATGCACGTAGTCATGTTCGGGGATGACTATCTTACCGTCGTTATCTATGCCGCCCCATGACATAATCATGTGCGTATGTACATGGAGCTGTTTCGTTTCCCCGTAGGTATGTAGTACGGCAATTACCCCGGTTTTCAAGCCGAACTTGTGCATCATCCAGTCTTTCAGCGTTTCAGCCGAAGTACGCATCAGTATATTCAGCATTTCTTTCCTGTTGCGCTTCACCAAGTCCAGCAGGATATGCGGCAAGGTCATCACCACATGGCGGTGTGGCACCCGCAGCATCTTTTCTTTCATGCGTGCCGCCCATTTCAGCGTGTCACGCCAGCCGCATGACGGGCAAAAACGGTGTTTGCAACTATGGCTGATTTCCCGTACTTCCCCACAATCGGGACAAACGTATGTATCTATCCCCAAAGTGGTTGTGCGACATACACGGATAGCGTTCACCGCCTTGTACTGTTCGGGGGTGATGTACTCCGCCGGGTGCTGTGCGTATTCGTCCCACCACCGATTGAAGAAATCGGACAAGCGGTACTTCTTTTCTTTGCAACCGTCTGTATATATGTCGTTTAGCACTTCTTTCATAGCTCGCACACAAATCCTTTTTTACTCCATTTTAATATCTAATCATTTGATTATTAGTTGTTTATTGTCTTGAACGTTATACTATCAGCCGATTTGGCTGTTATTTTCTTTAAGTATCAGACCTCGTCTTCCTCCATCAACAGATCGTCCAACGGGCTTTTGATATTGCTTTTGAAAGTGTCGGCTATGTGGACATACCTTTCTGTCGTCTTGATATTGTTATGTCCCATAAGCTCTTTCACTATCTTGATGTCGGTTCCCTGCTCCAGCAGGTGAGTGGCGAACGAATGGCGTAGCAGGTGCGGGTAAATCCGTTTCGTGATTCCCGCTTCCCGGGCCGCTGCCTTCAGCCGTTTCGACACGATACTCTCGGTGAAAGGTTCGCCCGGTCTGTGTTCAAAGAGCCACACTTTCGGTTTGTATAGTCTGTTATATTCCGTCAGCTTTTTCATCAACGGTTTTGACAGCAGGGTGTAGCGGTCTTTTTTTCCTTTACCCTGCCGCACCCGTATCAGGGAGCGGGATTCGTTGATGTCGCCGGGTTTCAGTTCCAGCAGTTCGCTGATGCGCAACCCTGCGGAATAGAGTATGGAGAACATGCAGAAGAAACGCAGGTCTGTCACCGTCGCGTCGAGTATCTTCTTTATTTCCTCCTTGCTCAACACGTCGGGCAGCGTCTTCTCCCGTTTGGCACGGTTCACCTTGTAACACCGCCGTTCCTGACCGAGAACTTTCTCGTAATAGAACTTGATGGCGTTGATACGCTGGTTTTGCTGGCAGGAGGATATGTTTTTCTCGTGGATGAGATACAGCAGGTAGTCGTTTATCTCGCCGGGGGTAACCGTTTCAATCTTACACCCCTCGAAATGCTGTTGGAAATCGCGGAAATAGGAGGTATATACCCTTACGGTATGGTCACTGTAACGCACTTGCTGAAGTTTTTCCAGATAGCCTTCCGGCAGTGGCGGCCGTTTGTCTTCCTCTTTACGGGGTGCGGTTTCCTTGATGGCGGAATAGTCTATAAATGCCATTTTTACATAGCGGTCGAAGAACTCGGCAAGCACGAAATTCTCTGCAGGCAGATAAGCCCTGCCGCCGACAAGCAGTACGTTTTCTTCCTTCGACAGCGACAAGCGGATGTCATTGTCATTACCGAAAGTCACTTCGACAAATTCTCTCCCGTTTCTTATCACCGGAGAAAGTTTGATCTTGGTTTTTGGGGTATATATTTCCATGCCTCACGTTTTGTCGGATATTGAAACCCGTTTTCGCAAATTTATAAAAAAACACGGGTTATCCATGCGCTTTATTGACATTTAACAATAGATCCCGACTACCTGACAAATAAGGTGAGGAGCCACGAAAATACCCTCTGCCAAATCCGTCCTTCCCGGCACTCCGTTTCTCCGATTTCCTCTGCCCTGCGCCACAAGCGGCCACTTCTGTGCCCGATGCTTCCATAGCCTTTCCAACTCTTTTACGTTCAGCCGGTTCCCCTTACTTTCGTTCCCGCATCGCTATTGGTGCTAACTAAAAACACTCGTAATTATGGACGAAAACGTAAAGAACGACGCTAAACAAGTCATGCTCGTTCAGAATGCCGACGACGGACGACTGCAAGCCGTTACCGGCGTGGATCGGGACGGCAATATCCAGACCGCCGACCCCACGGATCAGAACGTGGCGAGCCTGCTGAACGTGAACACGCAGGATTCAGCCCTCGAAGCCTTCTTCAAAAAGTTCATGGAACAGGCCCAGAACCCCGTCCACACGGGTATCTTCGTCATGACGGAGAATGCCCTGAACAAACTTATCCGCATCGACTTCGACCCGGAGATTCTGGAAAATTACCGTATCGACCCCTCCGAACGGCTCCAGACGCAGGAGCAGCGGCAGTTCGAGCCGCTGGACGTCACGAAGATAGACCTGGCGGATATGGAGAAGAAAGGTATCCGCATGGAGGACATCGAGCCGCACCTGAAAGCCATGTCTTACGGACATAAATCCAACGGGCTGGTGGAGATGAACCCCGAACTGGAGAACGGGATGCGTGTTTCCACCAAAGGGCGCGTGTCGCTCGAAGAGCAGGCGGACGGCTCGCTGCGCGTCGTGCCGCATTACTGGCAGGAACGGCCCGACCTCGACGCCCCCTTCCACGGGGTGCTGCTCGACGAGGAGGCGAAAACGAACCTGATGAACACCCGCCACGCCGGGAAAGTGATCGACCTGGAGCTGGAGCCGGGCAAGCTCACGCCCTGCTACGTGTCGATAGACAAATGGACGAACACGCTGGAACCCATGCCCGTTTCGCTACTCGAAAAACGTGCCCGCATCAAGGAGGCCGACCTCTCGGAAGGCAAGCAGATGGATTTCTACGGCGGCGGCAAGGTGTTGCTCGAAGGATATACCACCCGCGCGGGTTATAAGCGGGATGCCTATATCCAAATCGACGCGGCCGAACGTAACTATTCCTTTACCTACGACGGTTTGGATCGCAACCGCTACGCCCAGGAGAACAAGGAGATTTACCGCCAGAAGGCCGCCGAGAAAAACGGACGGCAGGAAACTACGGCCTCCGAACGACAGCCCACGCTCACGATTCACCGGACAATCCTCAAAGCCTCCGTGCCCAAAGAGGCTTATGACCAGTGGACGGAAGCGGTGAACGACCCCTCCAAGCGGGCGGATGTCAAGGCTTTCTACATCAAGGGCATGGTCAAGGACGGGCAGGGTGAGCCGTTCAACGCCTGGGTCAAGCCCAACTTCGAGCGTAACAAGATGGATTTCTTCCGCTGGAATCCCGACCGTGCGAAACGGCAGGGCGCGGAGGTCAAACCCGCCGTTGAAAGCCGTACCCAGGTCGCCGTCAATTCCGAGGGCAAGACCGTCGAAGCGGTCAAAGGTGTGAAAGAGCCGCTCAAGCAGGGACAGCAGGAGGCCACTCCGGCGCAAAGGAGAAATTACCGCAGTAACAAGAAAAACAACTCCAAAGGCATCAAGGCGTAGCGTATGAAATGGTTCTACATGCAGGCCGGAGCCATGCCGCTCTTGATCGCGGCGCTGGCCGCCTTGTACCTCCGACCGGGTAAACGCAGCCCCCCGGAGGAGGCGGACGACGGACGGCAGTATTACGACGGGAACGGCAACCATGTCTATTACGACCGCCGGCTGATCGCCCGTCCAGAAAAAGAGAAAGAAGAAGAACAACAAGAAAACAACCACTGAAAAATCCGAATCATCATGCAAGTAATTATCGCAGAAAAGCCCTCGGTGGCGCGTGAGATCGCCGCTATCGTGGGAGCCACGAACCGTAAAGACGGTTTTATCGAGGGAAACGGCTACACCGTAACCTGGGCCTTCGGCCACCTGGTCGGGCTGGCAATGCCCCAACAGTACGGCATCGCGGGTTTCCGCCGGGAAAACCTGCCTATCCTGCCATCATCGTTCATCCTCCTGCCCCGGCAGGTTCGGGAGGGTAAAGAGTATAAGGCCGACCCGGGTGTCGTGAAGCAGCTCGGTATTCTCCGGGAATTGTTCGGCATGGCCGAACGCATCATCGTCGCGACCGACGCGGGACGTGAAGGAGAGCTGATCTTCCGCTACATCTACTCTTACCTGGAATGCCGCACCCCTTTCGTGCGGTTATGGATCAGCAGCCTGACCGACCGGGCCATCCGCGAGGGGTTACAACACCTCCGCCCCGGCAACGAATACGACAACCTTTACCTCTCGGCCAAAGCCCGCAGCGAAGCCGACTGGATCGTCGGTATCAACGCCTCGCAAGCGCTTGCCGTGGCTGCCGGGCGGGGCGTCTGGTCGCTCGGACGGGTGCAGACCCCCACGCTGGCGATCATCTGCTCCCGTTACCTGGAGAACAAGGCGTTCAAGCCCGCCACCTATTTCCGGCTGAAGCTCTCCACGGCAAAGGAGGGCACGGAGTTCACCGTCCTCTCCACGGAGAAATTCGACGGCAGGGAGAAGGCGGAAGCAGCCCGCGCCGAGGTTATCGACGCCCGAACGGTACGCGTCGTGAACGTGGAGCGCAAGGAGGCCAGGGAACAGCCGCCTCTCTTGTACGACCTGACGACACTCCAGAAAGAGGCCAACAGCCGGTATGGTTTTTCGGCAGAAAAAACGCTCGACATCGCCCAGTCGCTTTACGAGAAGAAGTTCATCACTTATCCCCGTACCGGCTCACGCTATATATCGGAAGATGTGGCCGAGGAGATTCCGGCACTCATCGGGAACATGACACGCTATCCCCGTTTCGCGGAATACGCGGGCAGGATGGATACCGCATCTCTCTCCCGCCGAAGCGTGGACAACGAAAAGATCGCCGACCACCACGCGCTGCTTCCCACCGAGAACCTCCCTTCCGAACTGGATGCCGACCACCGCATCATCTATGAGATGGTCGCGGGGCGGATGCTCGAAACCTTTTCCGGGGCCTGCGTGAAAGAAAACACTTCCCTTACCCTGCAAAGCGCGGGGCATGATTTCACGGCCCGCGGCAGTATCATGGTCAAGACGGGCTGGCGGGCCGTCCTGAATGAACCTGTCGAGGAGAAAGAGGAGGACATGACCCTCCTTCCCGACATCGTGCAAGACGACGAGCTGCCCGTCAAAGGATGCGTCACGGAACAGAAACAGACCCGGCCGCGCCCCCTTCACACGGAATCGAGTCTGCTGGCGGCGATGGAAACCGCCGGACGCGAACTGTCCGACGAGGCCGAACGCGAGGCGATGAAGGATGCCGGCATCGGCACGCCCGCCACCCGTGCCGCCATCATCGAAACGCTCTTTGCCCGCGAGTATGTCAGGCGAGAGAAAAAGTCGCTTGTACCCACGGACAAGGGACTGGCCGTGTATGCCGTGGTCAGGGACAAGAAGATCGCCGATGTCGCCATGACGGGCGGCTGGGAACTGGCCCTCTCGAAGATCGCCACCGGGGAGATGGACGCCCCGACGTTCCATCGCGGTATCGAGGTCTTCGCCTCGCAAATCGCCAAAGAACTGCTGGAAGCAAGAATCGACGGCGCGGAGAGTGACACAGCCTGCCCGCGTTGCGGCAGGCCCGTGGTGTTCTATCCCAAACTCGCCAAGTGTCAGAATCCCGATTGCGGCCTGACCGTATGGAGAACCGTGGCCCGCAAGGAGCTGACCGACAAGCAGCTCGCGGAACTGCTGACCAAAGGCAAAACCGGCACGATCCGGGGATTCGTCAAAAACGGCGGCGGGACGTTCGACGCGGCCCTCACGCTCGATGACCAGTTCAAGACCTCGTTCGTTTTCGAGCCGCGCGATACTCCCAGGCAGGGAAAGAGGAACAAACGGAAATAATCGTTACCTTTGCCACTGGAAAAGACCTGTCATAACGAGATACGCTTGTTTGATAAGGATTTTTTCAGTGGTCGGCGCTTCGGGTGGGAACCCGGGGCGCCTTTCTCTTCCCCGATTATCAACGACCACTAAAAATTCTTATCATGCCAGACAAGCAACACCATACCCCCACGGGGGAATTGTCCTATTACGGACTTTCGTTACTATCCTACCTCAAGGACAGCCACCCGGAACTCATCGCCGAAGGTGAGTTCATCGCCGAGCGGGCCGACAGCGCCGCCCAAGCGTACAGCGAGGCGATCCGTTCGGGCTGCAACCACATCGAGGCCGAAGAAATTGCCCGCGAGGAACTCTGCCGCGGACTGCACTTTTCACCCTACAACACGCTGGTAAACATCCTCTGGAGGGAATTCGAGGCGGAGATTCCCGAGGATACCGCCCGGCAGGCGGCTCTACGCCTGCTGCCCCTCTGCCGCGGGGTGCTGGAGAAGTACGACCTCACGGACGACTTCGCTGACACGCCCGACTACGAACTGTTCTATACCGAACTGACGGGAACCGTCCAAATACTTCTCGAAGATGGCATTCAATAAGAAAACCCACCTCCGCCAGAATATCGACGCGCTGAAGACGGCCTTCACGCTCGACAGGGAACGGCGGGCGCCGACTCCCGAAGAAGAAAGGACACTCGGCGCATACAGCGGCTTCGGCGCCATCAAGGAAGTGCTGGAAAACCCCACCGGGAAACCGGACAAGGACGGCATGGCAACGCTCGTGGCCGAGTTGCACGAGGTCATCAGGGCGAATACTCCCGACGAACGGGAATACAAGCGCTACATGGACGGGATCAAGAACTCCGTCCTGACGGCTTTTTACACGCCCCCGAAAGTGGCAGACGCCATCGTGGAGGCGATATGGGACACGCGGATTGCCCCCCAACGTATTCTTGACCCCAGTGCGGGAACGGGGGTTTTCGTCAATGCCGTGGATTTCCACGACCCCTACGCGGAGATCACCTGCTTCGAGAAAGACCCCGCCACGGGGTTGATCCTGAAGCACCTGCACCCCGAAAAACGGGTGCGGATACAGGGATTCGAGCGCATCGAACCCAAATACGCCGGTTACTACGACGTGGCCGTGAGCAACATCCCTTTCGGGGACGTGGCGCTCTTCGACCCGTTCTTCTCCACCCATACCGACCCCGTGCGGCGGCAAGGCACACGGCGGCTGCACAACTATTTTTCATGAAGTCCGTCGATATGGTACGCGAGGGCGGCCTGGTGGCATTTATCACCTCGCAGGGAGTATTGAACGCCGAGCAGGGACGCCCGTGCGCGAGTGGCTGATGAACCGCTGCGAGCCCGTATCGGCCATCCGGCTGCCGAACAACCTCTTTACAGAACACGCGGGGACGGAGGTCGGCAGCGACCTGGTTATCCTGCAAAAGAAAGCCGCCACGGGGGAACTGTCCGAACGGCAGCGGGATTTCATCGAATCCCGCAAGCTGTCGAACGGCATCCGGATAAACAACCTTTTCCAGTCGTTCGACAGGGTGATCCATACCGAGGCCAAAGTAGGCAAAGACCCCTACGGCAAACCGGCGATGGAGTTCACCCACGCGGAGGGCGTGGACGGCATCGACCGGGAGATGCGGCGTATGCTCTCGGAGGATTTCAACCGGCATTTCAACGAGAGTTATTGCCTGGAACATGCTCCGGAACAGACACCCGGTACACCGGAGCGGGAATTGTCCCGTCCCCGTCAGGCGGAACGCCAGCGTGCCGAAAGACACGAGCCCCGCCTTGCCGGAGAAATCGTCAAGGAGATTATCGCCGATGCCCGTAACCTTCAGCAGCAGCGGGAAGAGGAGGAAAAACGCCGCGTCGTCGCCGAAATGGCGGCACAGGGCTACCATGTCGATACCGAAACCGGGGAGATTACCCGAATCGAAAACAAACCCGGACAAGCGTTACCGGATTCTGCCGCCACATCCGCCGGAGAACCGACCGGGGAGGATCTGGCCGACTTCGGGGCCTGGTTTCAAACTCGATGGTTGCCGGTGGTTTTCCTGTGCAATCATACATAACGCGATTGAGTGTTTTACTTCATTTACAATTCTGCTCGTTGTTTTTCCGATGACATCCCACGGAATTTCTGCGCTTTCGGTCTGTCATGAAATCGGTGGTGGTGACGGCGCGGAGGGCGATGGCGTAATCGTAGGTTCTTTCATCTCCCATGACTCCGACGGAGCGCATGTTGGTCAAGGCTGCGAAGTACTGGCCGATTTCGTGGGCGATTCCGGCTTTGTCGATTTCTTCGCGCCAGATCGCGTCGGCGTCCTGTACCATTTTGACTTTCTCGGCGGTTACTTCGCCGATGATACGGATGCCAAGTCCCGGGCCCGGGAATGGCTGACGGAATACGAGGTATTCCGGGATGCCGAGCTCAAGGCCGGCTTTTCTTACTTCGTCTTTGAAGAGGTTGCGCAGCGGCTCGATGATTTCTTTGAAATCTACGTAGTCCGGCAGTCCTCCGACGTTATGATGGGATTTGATGACGGTGGATTCTCCGCCGACGCCGCTCTCTACAACGTCTGGGTAGATGGTTCCCTGTACCAGGAAGTCTACAGCACCAATTTTCTTTGCTTCTTCTTCGAAGACGCGGATGAACTCTTCGCCGATGATTTTACGTTTTCTCTCCGGCTCTTCTACGCCTTTTAATTTTGCATAGAAACGCTCCTGTGCGTTAACGCGGATGAAATTCAGGTCGTATGGGCCGTCCGGTCCGAAGACTGCTTCTACTTCATCGCCCTCGTTTTTACGCAGCAGGCCGTGATCTACGAATACGCAGGTCAGCTGGTTTCCGACTGCTTTGGAAAGCATAACAGCTGCTACGGAGGAATCGACTCCGCCGGACAGTGCGCAGAGGACTTTTCCGTCGCCTACTTTTTCGCGGATAGCTTTGATGGATTCTTCTACGAAGGAGTCCATGTGCCAGTCGCCGGCGCAGCGGCAGACATTGTATACAAAGTTGGAAAGCATTTTCTTTCCTTCTTTGGTGTGCAGAACTTCTGGATGAAACTGGGTTGCATAGAGGTTTTTCTCTACGTTTGCAACGGCTGCTACCGGACAGTCATCCGTATGGGCGATGATTTCGAATCCCGGAGCTGCTTTGGAGATGTAGTCGTTGTGGCTCATCCAGCAGATGGTTTTTTCGGATACGTTCTCAAACAGTGCGGAACTGGTATCTACAGTTACCTCAATTTTTCCATATTCTCTGACCGGTGCTACTTCTACTTTTCCGCCGAGCAGATGCATCATCAGCTGTGATCCGTAGCAGATGCCGAGGATCGGGATTCCAAGTTCAAAAATTTCTTTTGTATAAGTCGGGGAATCCGGCAGATATGCGCTGTTCGGGCCGCCGGTGAAGATAATACCTTTCGGCTGAATTTCTTTGATCTTTTCGATGTCTGTTTTGTAAGAATAAATCTCACAGTAAACGTTGCACTCACGTACACGTCTTGCAATTAACTGATTGTACTGACCGCCAAAATCAAGTACGATAACCGTTTCTCTTTTCAAGAACGTTCCCTCCTGTTTTTTCTTCTGTGCATGATGAACTACATGCGTTTTTTGGGTTTGATGCTAATTATAGTAAAGAAACCGTAAAATTTCAACCCCCGAAGTACAGGAATCGTGTTCTTTTCGCTGTACTTCGGAGGTTTTTCTTTTTTTTCGGGTCCTTATTCTCCGATGGTGATGGTGTAGCCTGCCTGGAAGGTTTCCCCGGCTTTCAGGTGCTGTTCGCCGTATTTGTCTTTTAATTCGCCGTCAAAGCCGACGTTGTCGCAGCGGCCGATCCATGGCTCGAGGCACACGAACGGGGCATCTGCTTTTGGCTTGGACCATACGCCGACGCTCGGGAAGCCTTTGCAGGTGAGAGTGACGTACGGTTTTCCATCCACTTCTACGCCGACGCGCTCGACCTGGGTATTGTCGAAGATCAGGGCGTCCTCGTCGAAAAGGGTTCTGGTGTACGGGATTCTGCCGTCCTGAAGTTTCAGTTTTCTCGGATGTGCGGCATCGACGCCTGCTGTTTCCGGGTCGATCAGGACGTATTCGAGTTCGGTCTCGGTGTGGTTTTCCAGGCCTTTGTTGAAGACGATGTCATACTGTTCCGGAATCATGAATGCAGGATGTCCGCCGACGGAGAAGTACATGTCATCATCACCGGTGTTTTCTACGTTCCAGGTTATGGTCAGGGTTCTGCCGGAGAGTTCCTGGGTTACGGTGAAGGCAAAATCGAACGGGTAGACTTTTTGGGTTTCTTCGGTCGATACCAGGCGGTGTACGGTTTTGTTTTCGGTGTTTTCGATGCACTCGAATTCGTTGTCGCGGGCGAAGCCATGCTGACCCATCGGGTATTTGACTCCTTTATGGGTGTAGAAGCCGCCGTTTACTTTTCCGACGAACGGGAACAGGACCGGTGCGTGGCGGTTCCAGAAGGCCGGATCGCCGATCCAGACTGCCTCACGGTCAGCCGCTTTATCGTAGATGCTGCTAAGTTCTGCGCCGTGATCGCTGATCTGCACGCGCAGATTTTCGTTTTCCATGGTTCTCATGTTTTGTTTTCCCCCTGTGTTATTTTTTATGGTTTATTCTGGATAGACGAGACGGGAGTCGTCGATTCCGTACAGGACTTCATCCAGGTATTTTTTGCCGAGGTAGTTGGCCATGGGGAGGTTCATATCCAGGTAGTTTCCGCAGTCTTTCGGAGATGCGCCCGGAACTTCGCCTTTGAAATCGCGGATGAATTCATACATTTCGGTGACGAGCGGGACGATGTCTCTGGAGGTGTAGTCTCCTGCCAGCAGCAGGTAGAAACCGGTGCGGCAGCCCATTGGACCGAAGTATACGGTTTTGTCTTTCCACTGCTCATGGTTACGGAGGAAGGTGGCTCCGAGGTGCTCGATGGTGTGGACTTCAGCGGTGTTCATGACGGGCTCATCGTTTGGGGAGGTCATTCTCAGGTCGAAGGTGGTGATGATGCTGTCACCTACGTGGTCTTTTCTTGAAACGTAAATGCCTGGTTTAAGTTTGATATGGTCGATCGTAAAGCTTGCAATTTTTTCCATGACTGGTATTTTCCTTTCTTTCTGTCCTTTAATAGCTGCGGAGTTCATCATCGGTATCCGCAGTGTTTTCGATGGATTTGATGATGAGATCATAACTATAGGCATCGCTTACTTTTACAGTGACGCGGTCGCCGACTTTATGACCCAGAATGGCTTTTCCTAATGGCGAGTCGATACTGACGTATCCTTTGAGAGAATTACCACGAACGGTGGTGACAAGTTTGTAGGTTTCTGTCTCATCATCTTCTTCGATGTAAACCTGGACGGTATTGTTGATGCCGACTTCATCGTCCTTTGAGGTATCTGAAATAACGTGAGCGGTTTTGATCATTTTTTCCAGATAGCGGATGCGGCTTTCGTTGCGGTTTTTGTCCTGTTTGGCAGCTTTGTACTCAAAGTTTTCGCTGAGATCGCCCTGGGCACGGGCTTCTTTTACAGCCTCGAGTTCTTTTGGACGGACAACCAGTTTGCGGTAGTCGATTTCTTCCTGCATTTTTTTAATATCGTTTTCGGTCAGTTTATCATACATGATTTTTCTACCTCTTTTCTTGTGAGGTTATTTTAGCACAGAATACGGCAAATTGGAAGTAGGAAGACAGCCACGGTAGAATCATGAGTAGAATCACTTTCTTACGCACCGGAACAGCAAATGTTCCGGTGCTGAATGAACTATAACGGTTCACTCAGCCGTGTCGCTTGGTTTTGAAGGCGGAGTTCCTTTGTTGTCGCTGTTATTTGGCATTTTTCCACCTTCGGGATCGCTCATCGTTTTAACAGACCGGGTTCCGGCGGTGGTGATGATGTCCGTGAGGGTGATCTCTTCGTTGTCGGTACCGGCAGCCAGAGTATACGTTGCGTCCAGTTTCATTTCTGGGCAGGTCAAAACGATGCTGGCGTAGGCTTTTTCGGGTGTGACCGTGAAGAGGGCACTTCCATCGCTGTCTGTCAGTGTGATGATAGTGTCAGCGGACTGGGTTTCCGTACAGTAATAGGTGATAACGGGCTGGGTGGAAGCTTCGTCGAAGCTTTCCGTCATGCCGGCACTGCCGATAGCAGCTAAGGTTCCGCCGGTCACAATTGCACTTCCGTCGTAATCGAGGGCACTGTCACCATCGCTGGTCGGCCCGTACACGATCGTAGTTCCGCCGGTCACGAGAAGACCGCCGTTGGAATCAAGACCATCACCATCGGCGGATACAGTCAGGGTTCCGCCGGTAATTTTAATGTAAAGCTCAGAGTTGCCTCCGCCGCCGGGGCCTCCCTGCATCTTCTGTGGAGCATCGCCGTCAGACGGAGCATTCCCCGGATCGAAGTTCTGCGGCGCATTTCCGCCAGACGGAGCGTTCTCCGGATCGAAGTCCTGCGATGGCTGCATATCGCTGCCGTTTTCTGTATCAGGCGGCATTTGCGGAGGTTCCTTTCCGTCTGCCGCACCGGATATGCTGCTATCATCACCGGAGTTTACGGCAGCACTGCTATCGTTGTTTGAGCTTGCGGCATTGCTGTCATCGTCACCGGAACCGGCCGCATTGGCGCCATCGTCGCTGGCATTTACGGTAATGTCACCACCATTGACCACGACGCGTTTTCCTTCCAGGCCTTCGTTGCTTTTTTCAACAAGGATCGTTCCGCCATGGATGACGGTGTCGAGCTCCGCATGGAAACCGTCGTCACCAGAGTTTACGGTGATGGTTCCATCATCGACAACGATGCTGCCGGTTGCATGGAATCCATCCTGTTCCGCCTCGATCGTAAAAATCCCACCAGCAATATAGATATTTCCAAGCTCTGCGTCATCCGTATTCTTCGCTTTGACCGCACTGTTTGCAGCATCAATGTCAAAGCTTCCGTTCAGAATTTTAATCTGATCTTTGGCTGTGATCCCGTTGTCCGCAGCGGCGATTTTGTAGGTTCCGCCGGTAATCACAAGGTCATCTTTGGATACAATCCCGTGCTTGTAGTCTGCCTCGATGGTCAGACTTCCTGTCCCGTTGCAGACAAGATTTGATTTGGAGAAGATAACGCCGTCTACCGTGTTGTCGTCAATCTGAGTGTACTCGTTTCCACCGCCAAGCGTGTTGCTGCTGTTTTCAGCAAGCGTGATGAAAACTTTGTCCGCTTCGCGAACGTAGATGGCAGCATTCGTCTTACAGTTGATATGGACTCCATCGAGTACGATCTGAACCTTGTCGGAATCGGATGCGTCTACGATAATCTGGCCATCCTCAAGTGTTCCGCTTACGATGTAAACGCCTTCTTCCGTGATGGTAATTGTGCTGCCATCTGCTTTGACTCCGCTGCCGGAGACGGTAGCTGTCGTCTTATTAAGTGTAATTTTTACGGCTTCCGACGCTTTGTAGCTTCCGCTCTTCTCACGGTCTGTGAATTCGGTGTCGATAGTGGATTCGGTCAGTTCCAGATCAAAATTAATATCGGAAGCACTTTCCATTGCATTTTCCGAATCTGTGCTCTCTGATGTGGTATCCGCGTTGTCGGCAGATGTTTCGCCGGTTGACTCTGTACGGGCAGATTCGGCATTTACAGAGCTGGAAGATGTCACTGCTGTGCCGCATCCGCCGAAGGCCAGCGATGATGCAAGAAGCAGGCTGACGACTGCGCCGGTCTCTTTTTTTCTGTTTTTTTTCTTTCTGTTTCGATTCATTATAATTCCTCCCTTCCGGTCTGCGCACGACTGCACAGGATTTCAAGGTTTCCGTTTCTGCAGCGGAGCTGGTCAATCATGTTTTTCTCTTCGCCTTCCTCGCGGAATACGATGCGATACTCCAGCTTGAAAAGACTTCCCATATTCGTGGTTTTTGCCTGTACAAGCTCGCAACGGGTCAGATACCTGGCAAAGATATCGTCAAAAACACTGGTATAATCAAGGGACTCCGGTTCCAAGATTTCCATTGACGAGCATGATCACCATCTGTACGATCACAGGCATCAGAACAAGCGTGACAGCAAGGCTTTTGGTGCATTCGCTTTTGTACCTGTAAACAGCAGCGATCAACAGTCCCTGAATCAGAGACACTGCTGTGCAGGCAAAGAACTGACCAAAGGTGAAGGCGGCGGTTGTTTCTGTAAAAACGGAACTGAATATTGTGTTAAGCATAGCAAATTCCTCCCAGAATTTTTTTATTTTCTTGTCTATTCAGAGCCCCATCTCGATTCCGCTTACGCTACATCGCGATGTTGCTTCTATTTTGCATGGCTCTGAATAGTTACATTTTCTTTTTTGTGAAGCAGATTATGTTTGAAAAAGGCTTTTCGCAAGCTGTGAGTCCACCCACTGCTTCTTGCTTTTCGCAATGGCCGCAGAGGACTTACCTGATTCAGCTAACGGAATGCTGTTTTTGATACGGTTTGCCGGATATCTGTGAATGGTATGAAAGCTTTTTCTTCTGATGCTTTCTGATTTTCGATCTGATAGGCAAAGCCGTATTTAGAAAATGATGCCGGATAGATTGCAAGATCATCCAGAATTTTGCTGAACCATAGGGGCACAGCACCTGGTGTTTTCACCTCCATGAGATACCAGCCTGGTTCTAAAAGCCTGGTTCCTTCCGTTGGACCGTCAAGACACAGATTGTCGGTACGCCATCGGATATTGGTGTCGAAGGTAACACGAAAGTTCCTGTCTTCCGTGCCGAAGCAGGCGATGCGGTCGTAGGCGATGTACATAGCGGGAGCAAGCCCCCGGTAGTAGTTGCGAAACCAAGTGATTTCGTGGAGAATCTGGCTGTCGAAGCCCGGTTCTGATTTTCCCGCAAGATAGGGAACCGCTTCTGATAATATCATGCGCTCGCGACGTTTGTAGACGATTCCTTCATATTTTTTCTTTAGTTCTACGTATATGGGGCTGGTCTCTTTGACCGGACCATAACTGCGGAGTCGCAGTTTTTCTTTGTAGACGGGTTTTTCCAGCGAACGGCGGATGAGCTGGTGATCCGGGGTATCGTAATAGAGGCTGCAGATGGTATCAAGGCCGTATTCATCCATCTGCAGATGACCCGGAAGGCTCTTGCGAAGCTTGCGAGCCATGATCGGGGAAAGCATGTATTTTGTTTCATACCGTTGGAAGGTCATGGGAATCTGTTGGCTTTGCATTATAATCGATTGATCCTTTCGTTTGATTTACTTCCGGAAATGTTTTTTACACTTTTAAGTATAATGAGGAAACTTTAAAGGAACCTTAAAGAATGGACGGAAAATGTGAAAGGTTTGTGAAAAGACGGACCTCTGTAATCCGGATCGCTTTTTGAATACCATATAAAAAAAGAAAGAGCCCTTTTCCGGACAAATTCGTTGGAAGCGGATTTGTTCGGAACGGACTCTTGCAGCCGATATGCAACGTCATGAAACATATAAAATAGGAAAAGCGTCAAAAATCATCTTGGCCAGCGCTCTTTTCTAGACATGAGTGGCGCGAATGGTACATGAGGATGCGTCTGGTACCAGTAAGCTGTGGTAGCGACATCATCCTGACGTTCAAAGAGGCCTCCGTGACTGACGCCAATCTGCTGAAGGGTTACCTTAAGATCCTTCTCAAAAAGGATAGGATCAAGAAGGTGCCAGCGGTAGAAGCTGCGCTGTGGCATCTGATCATCATTGTGGTAATCATTATGAAGGAAGGTATCGTGGGTAGAGTAGTAAGGATATCCAAGATACGGAGTGCAGTACTGATTTTCAACGGTTTGGCCATTTTGCTGTGTTGCAAAGCTCCAGGCACCACCGAAGTAATCTTCTGTTCCGGTTCCGCAGATGGTTGGATAATCCTTGTCTCCATCGATGTAGAATTTCATCTCACCTTCTCCGTACCAGTAGCGTTCGAGGCTGGTCAGTGCAAGATACGTTCCAACGTACTGGCCTTTCCCTTTGATGTTGTCGAGGACAACGTAGTCTTTTGCCTTTTCCGTTATGCGCTGACGACGCCACTGGGCATGGAAATAGGCAGCATCCTCCGGAACCGTTGTCAGGCAATAGTCGATCTGATAAAAGAAGGCCGGAATCGGCTCATCACACTGATTTTCAATGGTAATACGGGCGTTTTTACGGAACGGCATCGGGAAATAGCTGTTGAAACCGCGGGTCGGGTTGACAGCAATCGGGACTGAGTTTACCTGGTAGGAAACACCGAAACCGCAGCAGAAGAAATCGCCAAGCGGGCATTCAACGGATGGGAATTCTTCATCGTCCCAGTACATGCGCAGAACAAGATCCCGCAGAACATAACGGTTACGTTCACTGGTACGGTCTGTGACGGTAATCCAGATGTGCTGAATGATGCCTTCTCCCTGGATCTCACCAAGTGTTACGGTCTCTCCTGCTTCTATTTTCGGGATACACGGGGAACCTTTTCTGGACGGACCAAGATCGCTGGATGCCATGCCGCCTTTTCCTTTTTCTCCATTCCGGTTTTCCCAGTTAATAGAACGGGACTGTCCGCTTTTCAGCTGGAAAATGTTTTGTAAACCACAATCAAACATCATATATTCCTCCTTTTGTTTTCTGTTGTTTTTTCTCTCATGGAAGCTTTTGATTTCTGCTTTTTTGTGTGTCTGCCTTTCCTGCCCTGCCGTCATTTTTCCGTTTTTCCGGAATTTTGTTTCTTTCATCCTTTTGCCGGAAAGACTGCTTTAAAACAGATGCCATCTCGTGTCCGCTCTGCGGTGATTTTTCCCTTATGTGCCTTTACAATTGCAGCAGCCACGGAAAGGCCGATTCCATAGCCGCCGCTTTCCCCTGGCCCGCGACGCATCCGCACGGTAGAAGCGGCCAAAGAGGCGGTTGAGATCACCTTCCGGCAGGGTATCGCAGGTATTCTGCACCGAAAATTCTGCTTTTTTGCCGTTTTTTCGCCAGAAAATGTGGATTTTTCCACCCTCCGGAGTGTATTTAACGGCGTTATCCACAAGAAGAGAAACGAGCTGGTGAATTCTTGCGGCATCCCCTTCCATATGGACTTCTTCTGCAATATCGCTCTGCAACGCGATCTGTTTCGTAACCGCAGAGGCTTCAAAGGACGTTACGGCATCCATGATGGTTTCTGACGCATTCCATGTTTTCAGCTCCAGTTCTCCGCCACCTTCCTCCATTTTTGCAAGCGTCAGAAGCTGTGTTACAAGACTGTTCAGACGCTCAATCTGGTGATGAATGCTCTCCGTCCACTCTCTTAAGACCTCCAGCCCGCTTTTTCCCGGCATCATAATATCCAGGATCATGCCGTCATAGTTTCCGCTCTCTGCCCAGTCCGCAGCATCAATTCCATTATAAACAACATCTACAGAATAATGGTTATGTGTAAACACTGCTTCCAGCGCGTGCGCCATCTCTTTTTCATCTTCTGCCAGCAGCAGTCTCATATCGGTTCTCCTTATTTTGGTAATTTTCAGGATTCTCCGCCGGCGGCGGGTCGCTTCAGCGACATAATTCCCCCTCCGCCGCAGTGCGATCCTGCCCGGAGGGCTTTTTGAATTTACAGAAAAATTCAAAAACATCCGACCGGCACTTTTGCATGGGTGCTCGCAGCCGGATGTTCGGTTTGCATTCATTTTCTTTTTTTCTCTGCCCGTCTCCGCAGCAACTCTTTTGCGCCTGCATACAACAGAAAATATACCGTCAGAATCATAACAACTACAATCCTGTTATCTTTCAGGCTGAAAAAAGAGGTCACATTGATTGCCGCCAGAAACAGCAGCAGTGACACACTGAGATCAATTTTTTCTTTTCTGTCGGCCAGCACCATTCCTGCGGCCGCCAGAACCAGAAGAACGGCAATTCTTGCAATCAGATTTGCCATTTTGACGCCTCCTTACTGTTTCCGGAAGGTAATTTCCCCGGTTTTATCATCCATACCATCGACGATGGCAAGAGATTCCAGATGAATGCCGCGGTCACGCAGCAGTTTTCCTCCGATCTGGAAACCTTTTTCGATGACAACGCCTGCTCCTACGAGCTCTGCACCGGAATCCTGTACCAGGGTTGCCAGTCCTTCCAGCGCTTTTCCGTTTGCCAGGAAATCATCGATCAGGAGAACTTTGTCTCCTTTTCCCAGAAATTCTTTGGAAACAATGATATCATAAACTCTTCCATGGGTGAAAGATTCTACTTTTGTGGTATAAACATCGCCGGCGATATTTTTGGTCTGTGTTTTCTTTGCAAACACAACCGGAACATTAAAAATTTCAGCCACAACACAGGCAATTCCGATTCCAGATGCCTCGATGGTCAGGATTTTCGTGATCTCCTCTCCCGCAAAACGACGCTGAAACTCTTTTCCGATTTCCCGGAACAGATTGACGTCCATCTGATGATTTAAAAAGCTGTCCACCTTCAGGACATTTCCCTCGCGTACTTTTCCGTCTTTGCGGATTCTGTCTTCCAATAACTGCATTTTTTTGAAGCCTCCCGAATTTTTATTATACCCATTGTACTTACTTCTCACTGGAAATGCAAGTCCAAATCCATCAAATTTCGCACTGTCTCAAATTTTATTCATGGCAGCCGCCGGTGTCTCTGCAGCAGAGATCCTCTTTCCGGTCCAGATCCTTTAATTCCCACGCGGCTTCGACCAGGAACGGAATTACCGATTCCCAGTGCCGTTTCAGCACCTTTTTCCCGCCGCGGTCGCCGGAAAGTTCTTTTAGTTCTGAAAAATAAGGTTTTGAAAACCACGCCGGATTGCCGCTCTCGCCGCCGCAGAAAACGCAGCCAAGTGGAGCCTTCTGCATCTCCATGGATTCCAGAAAGCGCTCCGCCGTCTCTTCCTTCAGGTACGGCTGATCCGCCGCAAAACACGCACAGGCATCGGCATTTTGCTTCTCCGCCGCCTCGATTCCCGCGCGGATTGTATAGGAAATTCCTTTTTCGCTGTCCGGCGAAAACACCGTCTGCAGACGCCCGGCTTTTACCAGCGGCGCAAGCTCCTCCAGAATCCTTTCATACTGCGTCACAACCAGCAGTTCCCAGTTCTCATGCCTTCCGGCAATTTGGGCCAGCCGGTCCAGCAGATGGCGGTACACCGCCTTTCCATCCAGCGGATAGAGCAGCTTATTTTCCCCGAACCGTCTGCTGTTCCCGGCTGCCAGATAAAGTATCGTTACTCGCATTCTTTTTCCGCAATTCCCATTGCAATCTGCTCGCTCGTGATCGGCAGTTCGCGGAACCACAGACCCGTCGCATTGTAGATTGCATGTGCCAGCGCCGGAGCCGGTGTGTTGATGACGATCTCGCCGATCGATTTTGCACCGAACGGACCGGTCGGCTCGTAGCTGCTCCGAAACTCGACGCGCAGCTTGCCCATATCGAGGCGGGTCGGCACTTTATACTGCATAAACGAATTATTGATCATCTGACCCTTGTCCGTGTACTGGATATTTTCAAACAGCGTCATGCCGATGCCCTGCACCAGACCGCCCTCGACCTGTACGCGCGCAAGGTTCGGGTTGATGACGGTTCCGCAGTCGACAACGGCGGCATAATCGAGAATCCTGACCTCGCCGGTCTCTTTATCCAGCTCGATCTCGACCGCACCAGCCATATAAGGCGGCGGCGATACCGGAGAGCAGTTGCTTTCCGTCGCTTCCAGCGCGATGCCGTTATTGCACATGGCCGCTGTTGCGATTTCTTCCATCGTCATGCTGCTTCCGCTCTTTTCATGCACGACGCCGGTACCGGTAAATTCTGTCTCATCTTCCGGCACGTTCATCCGCTCTGCCGCCAGGGCACAGATTCGTTTCCGAAGCGTCATGCAGGCTTTTTCCACCGCTTTTCCGGTAATATACGTCGTACTCGATGCATAGGAACCGGAGTCATACGGGGACGTATCGGTATCTGCGCCGACAACGGTAATGTCATCCACATCACACTCCAGACACTCTGCCGCCATCTGGGACAGAATCGTATCGCAGCCGGTTCCCATATCGGCCGCTGCGATCAGCATCGTGTAGCCGCCGTCGTCGTTGACTTTGATCGTTGCCGATCCGACATCGAGATTGGAAATACAGGAGCCCTGCATCGCCATCGCAATGCCGACGCTGCGCACCTTTCCATTTCCCATATCACGGCACGGATATTTCTCATCCCAGCCGATCATCTCTTTCGCACGCTCCACGCACTGGTCAAGCGCACAGCTGTTTGCCGTTTCGCCATAGTAAGCCGGCATGAACTGTCCCTCACGGACCATGTTCTGCTCCCGGATCCGGATCGGATCGATGCCAAGACGCGCTGCCATCTCACTGACAGCAGATTCTACGGCAAAGATACCCTGCGTCGCACCGTATCCGCGGTAAGCACCGGCTGACATTACGTTGGAATACACAACATCATACGCAAACCGGTAAGCCTCAAGAGATCCATACATCGGAATCGATTTGTGGCCGGAAAGGCCGACCGTTGTCGGTCCATGCTCGCCGTATGCACCCGTGTTGGAAAGTGTATACAGATCGATCGCACGGATTCTTCCGTCCTTCATCGCACCGAGGCGGATCGTTACTTCCATCTCATGGCGCGGTGTGGATGCTGTCTGGGACTCTTCTCTCGTAAAGATCATTTTCGACGGTTTTCCGGTTTTCCAGGTTACAAACGCCGGGAAAATTTCGGCAACCACCGTCTGTTTCGCTCCGAATCCGCCGCCGATTCTCGGCTTGGAAACACGGATCTTCGATTTCGGAATGCCGAGTGCATTGGACAGAATGCGGCGCGCATGGTAAACGATCTGGGTCGAGCTCAGCACATTCAGCCGTCCGTAGGTATCCATAAAGCAGTATGTCCGGAACGTCTCCATCATCGCCTGCTGGGCTGCACGTACATGATACGTATGCTCTACGACCTCATCGCACTCTGCGAGCACGGCTTCCACATCTCCGTTGTGATCTTCCGCACTTGCACAGAGATTTCTCTGATTGTCCGCACCGACCGGACAGAGCGATTTCCAGCTTTCCTCCGGATGCACCAGCAGTTCATTATCCTTGGACTGATGAAAATCCAGAATGGCCGGAAGCACTTCGTACTCTACTTTCAGGAGCTTCCGCGCACGGTCCACGCATTTTTCATCTTTTCCGGCAATAATCGCCACCGGATCTCCCACGTAGCGCACATGCTGATCGAGGATCAGACGGTCATACGGGCTTGGTTCCGGGTAGGTCTGTCCTGCCATTGTAAAACGCTGTTTCGGCACATCCTCCCAGGTATAAATCGCCTCAATGCCCGGAACACGCTCTGCTGCCGTCTTTTTCACGGATTTTACGATTGCATTGGCATACGGACTCCGCAGTACCTTGACAATCAGACAATCCTTCGGTGCCAGATCATCTACATAAACCGGCTTTCCGGTTACCAGCGCGAGGGCATCCTTTTTGATCACCGGCTTATTCACACTGCAGAGCTGATCGGTTCTTCCCGACCAGTCCGGTTCATAGATATGATTTTCTCTGCTCATGACGCACCTCCCTGCTGCTTTTTCCAGGCAAGGAAATTCAAAATTCCCCGAAGCTGTCCTTCATATCCGGAACAGCGGCAGAGATTTCCCGCCAGATATTCTTTAATTTCTTCCTCACTCGGATCCGGATTTTCCCGGAACAGCGCAATCGCATTCATAATCATCCCCGGATTGCAGAACCCGCACTGCTCGGCGCCCTGTCCGGCAATAAAGGAACCAAATTCTTCTGCTTCCTCCTGCAGGCCTTCCAGCGTATCCACCTTACATCCATTCGCCCGCGCCGCAAGCACCGAACACGACAGCACCGGTTTTCCCTCCAGAAAAACCGTACACAGCCCGCAGTTCGACGTCTCACAGCCGCGCTTCACACTGTAGCATCCCTGGCTTCTCACAAAATCGATCAGGAGCATGTCTGCATCAATTTCCGCTTCCGTCTTCTTTCCATTTAAGATCATCGAAATCTTCATCACTGCTCCTCCTTCTTCTGAATTTCTTCCATACATCTGCGCAGCAGCACCCGTCCCAGATGATGACGATACCCTGCACTTCCGCGCATATTACTGCCATATGTAAACTGATCAGAAATCTCCGAAGCCGCCGCCTTCAGCTCCTCCGCAGATGCCTTTCCAGCCGCCAGCTTTTCCGCCAGCTCCGCCGGAAGCTCTACACGTGCCGCCTTCGCCGGTCTTGCCCCAAGCACCGCACATCCTTTTCCGTCTTCCACCCGCACCGCACACGTCAGCACCGGGAAATCCGTTCTGGAATTTCGATGACTCTGATAAACCGTAACACCCTCATGCTTCTTCACAATCAGCCTTACCAGCACATCCCTGTCTCTCTTTGAACAGGCAAACTCCGCCAGCGGCATCCGTCCCGCATGAACCAGCTCCACCTCCGTATCCAGCGCCAGAAACAGCGTCAGCACATCCGAAAATCCAAATCTGCCGAAAATACTGCCTCCCACCGTAGCCAGATTCCGGAACTGCACCCCGACAATACTCCGCACACTCTCCCGTGCCGCACCGTCGGTATAAGCATTCAGCCCCTCATGCTCCTCCATCTGCCGCAGCGTCACCATACATCCAATCGAAAACTCCTCCTCGGACTCTTCAATCTGATCCAGTCCCAGCCCGGACAAATCAATCGCCGTCTGCACCTGCCTCTGCCCCATCTTCGTCCAGAGCATCCCACCCAGGATACAGGCGCTTCTCTTCTGATTCAGCTCATACGCCTCCTCCAGCGACCCCACCCGGACATAATCCTTAATCTTAATCATACTTACCCTATATCCTCCATTTTTACTCAATATAGAAGCCCATATATTTGATATTATACCCGACCTGCTCCCCCCTTTCAACTTTTTTCTATTTTTTTCAAAAAAACCCTTGCATTTTCCCTCCACATCCAGTATAATCATTCAATGTCGGAAGTCATTCTGACACAAAACAAAATACATGGACGGATTCCCGAGTGGCCAAAGGGGACAGACTGTAAATCTGCTGCAAATTGCTTCGATGGTTCGAATCCATCTCCGTCCATATGCCGCAGTGGCGGAACTGGCAGACGCCCGGGACTTAAAATCCCGTGGGTAGTGATACCCGTACCGGTTCGATCCCGGTTTGCGGCACGATTAAGAGCTCTGATTCATACGAATCGGAGCTCTTTTTCCATTTCTATTTTTCAATCTCCCGTCCCCACTACCAGCCTCGCCGCCGCCCGTTCGGTCTTGCGTGATGCGGCGGCGAGGCGTCCGTCACTCCTCGCATCTATGCAGTACCACTCCCGATAACGGCAGCAAATCCATCTCCAGTATGCCCGCCGGTGCCTCGATTTCTTTCTCCTCCGAAGAAAATCCCACCGCATCCGTCGCAAACACCTGCGTCAGCTTCGCCACCGAACTCCGGTTAATCCCGGTAAGCCACACCGGAATCTCCACATGCACCCTCTCATTCCGGTTATTAATTATCACAATCACCTGCTCCTCCTGATTAAACCGTCCATAAGAAAGCACATTATAATCATGGTACAAAAATTTCAGCGATCCCATCGCCAGCACCGGAAATCTCCGATGCACCGCAATCATTTCTTTATAGAATCGGATCAGCTCCTGATCCTCCTGTCCCCAGGGATACGTCCTCCGGTTATCCGGATCCGTAAACCCAACCTGGCCGGCCTCATCCCCATAATACAGCGTCGGCGCCCCCGGCCACGTCATCTGAATCACAACCGCCTCGCGCAGCACCGCCTTATTCGTATTCTCCGCAGCCGCATACGGCCCAACATTCGCCACACGCCCCACACGATGATTCGTTCTCGTGAGGAACCGCGAATGATCATGATTATCCAGCTCATTCATCGCCGTATACAGCGAAGGCGCATAAAACGCCGGCATATGATACGTCATCGCCCCGATAAAACTCTCACTGTTTCCGAGAAGCCCCTGGTTAAACTCATCACTGTGCTTCTCCATACCCGTGAGGAACCAGGAAACCGGCTCCATAAACGCATCATAGTTCATCACCGTATCCCACTCGTCGCCCTGCAGCCAGCTCATCGCATCGCCGTAGTGCTCCGCCAGAATAATCGCCTCCGGATTCGCCTCCTTCACAACGCGCCGGAACTCCTTCCAGAACTTGTGGTTAAACTCCGGGCTGTGTCCTAAGTCTGCGGCCACATCCAGCCGCCAGCCGTCCGCATTAAACGGCGGAGAAACCCACTTCGCGCCGATGCGCATAATATCCTCCATCAGCTTCTCCGAACCCTCGTAGTTCAGCTTCGGCAGCGTATCATGGCCCCACCAGCCGTCATAAAACTCATTGTACGGCCAGTTATGCTCATTATAAAACTTAAAAAACGTGTGATACGGACTGTCCTGCGCCACATACGCGCCCGGCTCATAGCCCTTTCCGGCCTCATAAATCCGCTCGCGGTCCAGCCACTTGTTAAACGAACCACAGTGGTTGAAAACGCCGTCCAGAATCACCTTCATGCCGCGCTTGTGCGCCTCCTCCACCAGGTGGATAAACAGTTCATTGCTCGCCTCCAGGTTCGCCTTGTTCGTCACACGGTCAATATACCGCGTTGCCCGCGTATTGTCCTTGTCGCCCGGCCAGAGCAGATCGCCTTCGTCGGAGACAATCTTTCCGAAATGCGGATCAATATAGTCATAATCCTGAATATCATACTTATGGTTCGACGGCGAAACAAACACCGGATTCAGATAAATGACCTGCACACCGAGATCCTGCAGATAATCCATCTTGTCAATGACGCCCTGCAGATCGCCGCCGTAGAAATTGCGGACATCCATCTGCTCCGGGAAGCGGTTCCAGTCATCCACCTTGTTGACCTGCTCACCGATGTAGCTGTACTCTCCCGTCAGCACATCGTTGGACGGATCTCCGTTGCAGAAGCGGTCCACAAAAATCTGATACATGACAGCGCCCTTCGCCCAGTCCGGCGTATGGAAGCCCGGGATAATGCCGAAAGAGTACATCTCCTGCAGCTCTCTTGTGACACCGAGCTTGTTGTAATAACAGACCACGCGGCCTGCCTGAATCTCAAAAAAATAGCGGATCGGCTCATTTCCGACCGGAATCTCGATCTCGTAATAATCAAAACCGTTCCGGACCAAACCGACCTGCATCTGTGCACGGGTGGAACCGCTGATGAAATAAACCGCATCTACATTATTTTTCAGGGTACGGAACCGGATCTTCACCGTGTCGCCCGGGTTCGGCTCAAACGGAATCTGATACTGCGGGGATTCATCGCTGTAGAGCGCATGCTTGTTGAACATCGCCCGCATCTGTGACATATACTGCTGCATTCTTGTTTTATCCATGAACTAACGCCTCTGTCTTTCTCAATCATTCATTCCTTATATTTTACCCCACACTGCCATGTAATACAACCTTTTTCTGAACACATGTAACGATTGTGTTTATTGGATTTTTATATAGTAAAAGAGCCAGCGGGGTACGCTGGCTCTTTTGGAGAAGGTATTTCTCTTATGGGGTGTAGCAAAAACTATATAATGTATTGGGGGGTTTTTACAGTTATTATAGTACCATACGTCCCTCGAAAAGTCTGCACAAATCGCGATTTTTTTTCATTTGATTCTTATTCAAAATAACGATGAATTTTTCCGGCGTTTCGGATTTTCTGTTTTAATTTGCACAAACGCCCGTAAAATCGCAGAAAAAAACCTGCAAAAAACTTTTTGTTCTCTGCAGGTTTTCTATTGCAAATAAAAAGATATCAGATTTCTCCAGAAACTTCCGGTGCTGTTCCTGTCATCTGTGCTTCCTGCTCAAAAATGGCTTCGAATTCAGCACGGCTCAGCTTCTCTTTTTCCATCAGCTGCTTTGCACACTCATGCAGCACATAGGAATGCTCCAGAATAATCTGTTTCGCCTGATCGTGGCATTTCTCGATCATCTGGCGGACTTCCTCGTCGATGGCTGCGGCTACATTCTCGCTGTAGCTCTTCGTATGGCCCCAGTCGCGGCCGATGAAGACCTCATCCGAGTCGGAATCGTATGCAACAAGACCGAGGTTCTCAGACATACCGTACTTCGTAATCATGGAACGGGCGGTAGCCGTCGCCTGTTTGATATCCTGGGATGCGCCCGTTGTGATATCGTCGAAGATCAGCTCCTCTGCCACACGGCCGCCGAGGCATACGGTGATGTACTGCATCATTTTGCCTCTCGTCTGGAACATATCGTCATTCTCCGGCTGCGGCATCGTGTAGCCCGCTGCGCCAGGACCTGTCGGGATAATGGAGATCGTATAGACCGCCTCCATATCCGGCAGCATATGGAACAGGATCGCATGGCCTGTCTCATGGTATGCGGTGATCCGTTTTTCTTTATCCGAAATGACTTTACTGCGCTTCTCCGCACCGATGCCCACTTTGATGAAAGCAGACTTGATATCGGCCTGGCGCACAAATCTTCTGCGGTCCTTTGCCGCCATGATTGCTGCCTCGTTCAGCAGGTTCTCCAGCTCTGCGCCGGTGAAGCCTGCGGTCGTCTGCGCGATCTGTTTCAGATCCACATCCTCGGCCAGCGGTTTGTTCTTTGCATGGACTTTCAGGATTTCCTCACGGCCCATGACATCCGGCGGTCCTACAACCACGCGGCGGTCAAAACGGCCCGGACGGAGAATCGCCGGATCCAGGATATCGACACGGTTCGTCGCTGCCATCACGATGATGCCCTCATTGACGCCGAAACCATCCATCTCAACGAGAAGCTGGTTTAATGTCTGCTCTCTCTCATCGTGGCCGCCGCCCATACCGGTGCCTCTTCGTCTTGCCACGGCGTCGATCTCATCGATGAAGATGATGCACGGCGCATGTTTTTTTCCTTCCTCAAACAGGTCGCGGACACGGGAAGCGCCGACGCCGACGAACATTTCCACGAAATCGGATCCGGAAATGCTGAAGAACGGCACGCCTGCCTCTCCTGCAACAGCTTTCGCCAGAAGGGTTTTACCGGTTCCAGGAGGGCCCACAAGAAGAACTCCTTTCGGGATTCTCGCGCCGACCTGTGTATATTTCTCCGGTGCTTTCAGGAAATCGACCACCTCAACGAGGTCTTCTTTTTCCTCTTTTAAGCCCGCAACATCGCGGAACAGGACTTTTTTGTCTTTGTCGGTGGACATATGGGCGTTGCTTTTTCCAAAATTCATCATTTTGTTTCCGCCGCCTCCACCGCCGCCCATGGAGCGGTTCATCATCGACATGCCGAAAAGAAGGATCATACCGAGCAGCAGGGCCGGCAGGACGGACGTCATGAAAATGCTGTCTCTCTGGACATTCTGTACGGTGTACGTTACATCAGCATCCTCCAGAAGGCTGATAGCTGCGTTTACGTCGGTCACATTGACCGTATAACTGTCACCGCCCTGCTCCTGTACCACGACGGAGCCGGTCGGCACTTCTTTGTTCTGGACAATCTGCGCGGATGTCACTTTGCCGTCTTTTACGGCGGTTTCAAATTTCTGCTGACTTGGACTGCTGCCTGCGCTGATTTTTCCGGTGATATAGAACATGGCAAGCACGATAATCACCATAAACGCCGCGTAGAGTCCAAATCCACTGCGCTGTCTGTTCATATTTTCTTTTTACTCCTCGTCTTCGTGAAACTCCACTACTCCGATGTATGGAAGATTCCGATATTTCTGTGCGTAATCCAGACCGTAGCCTACGACGAACTCGTCCGGGATATTAAAGCAGGTATAATCTACTTTGACATCGCGCACTCTGCGCTCCGGCTTGTCGAGCAGAGTACACAGGTGTACGGATTTCGGATTTCTCTTTTTCAGGATGTCGATCAGATAGTAAAGCGTTCTTCCGGAATCGATGATATCCTCCACGATCAGAACATCTTTTCCTTCCAGCGGCTGATCCAGGTCTTTTACAATACGGACAACTCCGCTGGACTTGGTGTCATCTCCGTAACTTGATACGGACATAAAGTCAAGGCTTACCGGCACTGTGATGCGTTTTGCCAGCTCGCACATAAAGAATACGCCGCCTTTTAAAACGCAGATCAGGTGCACTTCTTTTCCTGCGTAATCGCGGTTGATCTGGTCTGCTACTTCTTTAATTCGTCTGTCTACTTCTTCTTCGCTTAATAATACTCTGATTGTCTCTTTCATCTGTTTTCCTCCTTACCAACGCCAATCTGTATCTGCAGAACTGCTTTCGTGTCTTCCCCGACACGGCCGCTCTCTCCTCTGCGATACCCCACGACCCACCAGATCTCCGGTCCGTCGGCGAGCAGCAGAATGGAATCCCGCTCCTCTTTCGGTATCTTGGCATCAATCATATAATCTTTTAGTTTCTTTTTCCCGCCTTTTGCGGTTACTCTCAGATAATCTCCGCTTCTTCTCGTGCGGAGGACAAGACCGTCTTTTATTTTATCACAGTCAAAGCATTTCGTATACTTTTTTTCTTCAATTCTTTCGGGAAAAACCGATGTTTTTTTCACAATCGTGACTGGATTTTCTGCAAATGCGAGACTTTTTTCCTCTTCCCACCCGGCCGGAACCGGAATTGGAACTTCTTCGCCGCTTTTCCTTTTCCGTTCTTCTTTTAAATGCACTCCCTGCTTTTCCAGGCGGAGCGTCTCGTATCTGCGCACGGCGGTGATTCCATACGGCAGGCAGACACTTTTTCCGACCTGCTTTTCAAAAAGTTCCCGCACAGATTCCAGATGCTCCCTGGTAAGATCCTTCCGTTTTCCCGCCAGCTGTTCCAGAACGCGCCGGATCACGTAGCGCTGCAGAAGAGGCGCTTCGCTGCTCACCGCATCACGCAGCACAACCGCATTTTTCTCTGCGGATGCATACCGCTCCATCAGCTGATCCGTCTGCTGCTCCAGATATTCCTCCGTTTCCAGCAGGTCCAGCGATGTCTGTGCCATATGCGCGGCGGCACGCGGATTGACCTCTTCGGTCAGATACGGCAGCACATGGTGGCGGATTCCGTTCCTCGTGTAAGCATCCTCTGCATTCGTGCTGTCCTCACACCAGGAACACTTACGGCTTTCCAGTTCCTGCCGGATCTCTTTTCGTCCGACGCAGAGAAGCGGACGGATCACATTCCCCCGCACGGGGCGTAAGGAGGCAAGTCCGGCCAGCGACGTTCCCCGTGCCAGGTGATGCAGCATCGTCTCCGCAACGTCATCCTGGTGATGGGCGAGCGCAATTTTCTCTGCCCTCTGCTCCTTTGCGCACGCTGCAAAAACTTCCTGCCGCGCCGCGCGTCCCGCCTCCTCCGTCGAGAGATGCTTTTCTTTTGCGATCTTCTCCACGGGACAGGAATAGAGATAGAACGGAACATCATATTCCCGGCACAGATTTTCTGCAAATGCCGCATCCCGCCCGGCTTCCGCGCCGCGCAGGTTATGGTTGACGTGGACAGCCAGCAGCGAAAAGCCAAGCGGCTCCTGCAGTTCCCGCAGCAGATGAAACAGGCAGACGGAATCCGCGCCGCCGGAGAGGCCGAGCAGCACGCGTTCGCCTGCCGTTACCATATGATACTGTTCCATAAAGGCTCTTACTTTCTCTCGCATCCTTCGTTTTTACTCCTATTTTTTCCAGATTCTGGCGACCAGAACCGTCATATCATCCCGTGCGCGGCAGCCGCCGAGGCGCAGCACGCGTTCCAAAAGCTCCCGGGCAAATTCCCGCGGCTCGCTGTTTTTCACTTCGAGAAGAAGCTGCTTCATCTGCTCCGTCCTGTCCCCGGGCAGCGCGTCCAGCACTCCGTCCGTCATCATCACAAGGTAATCACCGTCGTACAGCTTTTTCGTTGTGGTATCAAAATCCGTCTGGGAAACGAGACCTGCGGCAAGACTGGTCGACTCCACAACCTCTACCCACGTATCCCGCCTAAGGAACGTCGGCGATGCACCTCCTTTCAAAAAGCTGCAGACGCCTGTGTAGAGATTAATCGAAGCAACATCAAACGTGGAAAACATCCCTTCCTTTGGCTGCAGCAGAAGCATCGAATTGATCATCCGTGCCGCCATGATCCGCGGGAATCCGGCGCGCAGGAACTGTTCAAACAGCTCCACCACCGTCTCGCTCTCCCTGTTTGCCTCGATCCCGGAACCCATGCCGTCCGACAGGCAGAGGACAAACTGGCCGTTTTCGCAGAGCACACTGTAATTGTCCCCGGAGATACTCTCCTGCTCCTTGGTGATGCGTCCCACACCGTAGAGAACCTGGAATTTCACATCCTCCTGAAACAGCACCGTCTGGTATTCTCCGCTTAAGACCTGTGCCCCGTCGCGTACCGCAACCATCGGGATTCCGCACAGGGAACCGATCAGTTCCGCCGTCTGGCGAAGCGTGATCCGGCAGTGACGGCCCGCTTTGACCGTCATATAGATCTGTAAATGCTCTTTCGGCCGCTCCTGGAGCCAGATTTTCTGGACGAAAGCCCCGTTTTTCTTCATCTGGCGGCAGATTTTTTCCGAGAGCTCGTCCGGCAGACTGTTGAGGCTGTACAGATCACACGCGGCGCGGTCCATAATCCCGGCGACTTCACTTAACTGTTCTGCCACCACGCGGCGGCTCTCCGCCACACGCCCCGACCAGAGCGCCGTCTGGCGTTCCTGCTGGTAGCGGTTCCAGAACAGTTCCAGAAAGCGGGAGCCGTTCAGGCAGGAGGCGTTCCATTCGCCTTTTGCACGGCTGATCTCGTCCTCATCCCCGTCGGCGATTGTCTGAAGAAGTTCCTGGCACCGCTCGCGCGTCAGGTTTCCGTACTGCTCCCAGCACCACGACGCCTTCGCACAGCGGCTACAGACTTCCTGCTGTTCTTTTTCCAGAATCTTGTCCACCCGGCCCGTCTCCGGCATCACACTTTTTGACGGCATCTGGTAAAAGCTCTCTGCCAGAACGCGGAACGAATCGGCGTAGTGCTCCATCTGCAGTTTCTGCGGATGATTGTCATAGACGGCCGCTTCCCGGCGGCTTCTTCTGGCTTCCAAAAAAATTTTAGCCATGTCCCCTGCTGACAGCAATGCGCCGATCAGGAACATGGCAATGATCCACTCCGGCATGTTCCGCTCCTCCTCTCTTTGTTCTGGACTTCAAAGGGGACTGCGAAATCATGCCCTTTCTTTATCTGTTTTGTTTATTTCGACTGGGATTCTTTAAATAAAATCTCATTATCCTTTACCATGCCAAGTTTTTCTCTTGCCGTTTTTTCTATGTACTCATCGGTCTGCATGTATTCTTTCAAGGCGGTAATATCATCGGTGCGCTGCTTCTCCTCTTCAATCTGGCTGTCCAGACTGGAAAGACGGGATGCATTTGCATTGACCTTCTGCTGAAGGCTGATTCCCTTTACGGTAAGGACTGCAACCAGGCAGCACAGGACTATGGTAATTGAGAACTCTGTTGTACGGCTCTTCTTTCTGACTTTTTTCTTTCGGCCAGAATTCTTTTCTTCCCTTTCTTTCATTCTTTTCTTTACCCTTGCTTTCTATTTTCCAACCATCTGCAGCCAAACTATCTGTTGTTTTTCGTCCGCAGACTTGTTTCTTTTGTTCTTACATGTGTAGTTACATCTTACCGTTCTTCCCATGAAATTTCAACCTTTTTCTCCGTTTTTTCATACTTTTTACCAGCCATTTTCCTGGAAAAGCGAGGATTCGCCCTGCTTTTTTGATTCCCTTTGCCAGAAGTTCCGGAAGAAAGCGTCCAAACGATGCGTGGTACAATGCAGCGCCCCCAAGGATGCCGCCAAACAGATACCCGCGGAGAATGCCGCTGTTCTCTCCGTAAATCCGTACAAACAGATACAGCGCTGCCGCAATCCAGTAGCAGAGGTCCTCTGCAGATACCGCCGCATGGCTGTGGCGGATCAGTTTCCGCGCTGTCTTGATCAGATCGTACCAGAACCCCAGGACTGCCCCCTGCCAGATGGAACAGGCGAGCAGAATCAGCTCCCGGTTGACATACGCACTCATTTTTACCGGAACAGCCGCGCAAGCGCAGACCCCTTCTTCTGCAGCGGCCCATGTTCCGTATAGACCAGGCTGTCGATGCTGCCTTCGATATCCGCCTCTCCCTTTTCCAGCTCCAGGCGGCCCACATGCAGCTCTTTTCCGCGGATGGTAAGAACACCGCAGACGGTCACGAGCAGAACTTCGTTCTCATCAAAGCTTTTCACATCCTGCACGCCGCCAAGAGAAAGTGTTTTCCGCTGTTCCAGCAAAAGGTGGTGCACCTGTTCGTTCATCTCCCCCATGCAAAAAACCTCCATACAATGGTCTATACACCCATTATATGAAGGTTTTCTCTTTTTATTCGCTGCACATGAATCCTGCCGCACTTCTTATAAGTAGCGGTAAAGCTCCTGTGCTTCTTCTTTTTTCACGGTTTCCTGCACATTCAGCACTTCTACCCTGACGGATTTACTTCCGAACTGAATTTCCAGTACATCTCCTGCCTTGACCTGTGCGGATGCTTTTGCCGGTCTGTCATTGACGAGGACACGGCCTGCATCACAGGCTTCATTGGCTACGGTACGCCGCTTGATCAGTCGTGATACTTTTAAAAATTTATCTAAGCGCATAGATTTTTACTTAGTTCATCATGTCCTTTAAAGCTTTTCCTGCTTTGAATTTCGGAGTTTTGGAAGCTTTGATTTCCATGGTCTCGCCAGTCTGCGGATTTCTTCCTTCTCTTGCTGCTCTTTCGGATACTTCGAAGGTACCAAAGCCTACCAGCTGAACTTTCTCACCTTTCTTTAATTCTTCAGATACTACATCGATAAATGCTTTTAAAGCAGCCTCTGCATCTTTTTTGGATAAATTTGTCTGCTCAGCCATAGCTGCAACTAATTCTGTTTTGTTCATGAGTTTTACTCCTCCTGTATCTTACATTTGTTTTTTACATGGTACGCGGGCCCGCTGATACACACGACCTGCCCTGCCGGCTGTTTTTCTTCCGGATGATCAGTCTGTTACGTTGACCGGCTTTTTCGCGTAGCTGTATATATTTATATACTAATGCGTCTCTCTTGTCAAGAAAAAAGTCCCCCATACCAGCGGTTTTATGGCGATTTCTGCCCAAAACAGACTCTTTTCCACCGCACGGTTAAAAGAAGGATCCCTTAACAAACCGCAGCCAGTCTGCCTGCTGCGCATTGAGTGTTTTTAGTTTCTCCGTATTCCGCCCGGATATCCACGATTTTCTGCTTCCGTAGTAGCGGTTTGCCAGTTTCCAGTATTTCCACGGATAGGAAAGATAGAGGCGGAGTGTCTCGATTTCCCCCTCATCGAGCGGCCGTCTGGCGCTGTAGGCGTTTAAAATCCGTTCTGCCGCGCGCTCGCTCCAGCCGTGTTTTTCCAGAATTTTCCGCATAAAATAGCCAAGATCTGCCACCTGGAGATCGAAGTTCCACTTGTCGAAATTGACCGCCGTTTCGCCTCTGCCGTTTTCCAGCAGAATATTGTGCTGGCTGAATTCCCCGTGGCAGACGGCGCCTTCTTCGTCCGCCCGCTGCCGCAGTTTTTCATAGGAAGAAGCTTTCATTTCCGCGGCCGCCCGCTCTCCCTGTTCCAGATACGGACCGGCGCTTGCCAGCAGCAGTTTTTCAAACTCATTTTTCTTCTTTTTTGTCTGCAAATACTTTCGGATCTTTCGAATTTCCACATTGTGGCGGATGCACTCCTCCACGATGGATTCCCTCCGGTATTCCATTTTCACCGGCAGATGAGCTGCCGTATGTAGCCGCGCCAGCGCGTCCGAGGCGCGGATAAGATCCTCACTGTTTCCCGTCTCACATTCCCGGCCCGGGTACCAGTTCCGCACAATGTACGTTCCTCCGTCGTCCCCGCGCGTTGCAAGCGCTCCCTCTTCGTTCCGCAGAATCTGATCGCACCGCAGGAGCCCCGACTCCGTGATGCGGCACTGTAGAAGATACCGCTGCTCCAGTTTTTCTGCCGCCGTCCCGAACTCGCTGATCAGCTTATCCCCCTGTTCGGTGTGGCACAATAAAGCGCCCCGCACCCGCATTGTGCCGGAAGCCGTAAGACCGTAATGGGACAGCACACTCAATCCATAATCATACAAGAGCCTGACTCCTTTCCCTGTTGTGATCGTTTTTGGGGTCACGATTCAATGTATGCGTATCCGCCCTGTGCCATGCATACTGGTTTCTGTTTTTTCTTTCATCCCAAAAGCAATGTTGAAAGTGTTTTCTTTTTCTCTTATTTTATTGTTTTTAATTTCACCGCATGGTAAAATATTCCAAACTTGACAGGATGAAAAACACCTGTTATGGGGTTCTCTAAAATCATTTTATTTTAAGGAGGGTTTTTATGATTTTCTTACCACAGCCATCTTCCCTTTCCTACGGAGAGGGCACCTTTACAATTCACTATGACAGCCGCATTTTTCTCGATTCCGAGAGCCCGGCTGAGCTTTTTTCTGCCGCACAGCTTCTGCAGCAGGAGATTGAGACACAGACGGGATTCCGTCCTGCCATCTGCCGCCGTCATCAGCCGGTGGGATCACACCTGATCTATCTGACTGCCTCTCCGGAATTATCCCGTGAGGCTTATACCCTCGCTGTCACACCGGAAAACATCACGATCTGCGGATCTCTGGAAAGCGGCGTTCTCTACGGCGTGCAGACACTCCGTCAGATGATCCGCCAGGCAGGTGCTGTTCTTCCAACCGTCCTGATCTCCGACAAACCGGCCATGGAAAACCGCGGCTTCTACCACGATGCGACCCGCGGACGTGTTCCGACGCTTTCCTATCTGAAACAGCTTGCCGCCACCTTGAGCTTCTATAAAATCAATCAGCTTCAGCTCTACATCGAGCACAGCTATCTCTTCGACGATCTGACCGAGATGTGGCGCGACGATACGCCGCTCACTGCAGAGGACATCCTCGAGCTGGACCGCTACTGCAAGGGACTTGGCATTGATCTCGTTCCGTCGCTTGCAAGCTTCGGCCATCTGTACAAGCTGCTCTGCACGAAATCGTATGCACATCTGTGCGAACTGGAAGGCTCTGCTTCGGCTCCGTTCTCCTTCTATGACCGCCAGGCGCACCATACGCTCGATATCACAAACCCGGAGAGCCTCTCCCTTGCCAAACACATTCTTTCCGAATATATGCAGCTCTTCTCCTCGAAGTATTTCAATCTCTGCGCGGATGAAACGTTTGACCTTGGAAAAGGGGCTTCCCGCGCACTCGCCGAGGAAAAGGGAACCACCGTCATCTACACCGAGTTTGTGACAGAGCTTGCCAACTATATCACTGAATCCGGCCGCACGCCGATGTTCTGGAGTGATGTCATCAGCCAGGAGCCGGAAGTTTATCATCTCCTGCCGAAGAACCTGATCTGCCTCCACTGGGATTATGCGTCAAATGTTTCATCGGAGCGTCTGACCCGCCTTGCCAATTCCGGTGCCGAGCATCTGTATGTGTGCCCGGGCGTACAGGGATGGAACCAGCTCATCAACAAGTATCATGAGGCGTATGAAAACATTTCCAGAATGGCGCGCTACGGCCACGAATGCCATGCGATGGGACTTCTGAACACTGACTGGGGCGATTACGGCCACATCAATCACCCGGACTTCTCCCGCATCGGCATGATCTACGGCGCGGCGTTCTCCTGGAATGCAGACATTCTGCCGGAGGAGGAAATCAACCGCCAGATTTCCGTGCTGGAATTTGGTGATGCTTCCGGAAAACTCGTTTCCGTGCTCGATCTTCTCTGCCATCAGGATGCGTATCCGTGGCGCACTGCCGTTATGGTACAGGAAGCACTCGAACTGCATCAGGACAAAGAAGAGGCTGCCGAACTGCTCCGCTCCTGCGCGGAAGGCGATGCGGATGCAGCAAATGCTTCAATTGACGCGCTCTGCGCCGTTCTGTACGAGAAAGCCGGCACCGTCCGCCCGGAGAACCGTCCGATGATCTATGCGTACCTGCTCGCCGCAGACGGCCTGAAAGTGCTGAACCGCCTGCTGCCGTTCCTGCGCGCTTCCCTTCTTTCCGAGGGTACTCTGCCGGAGAAAGAAGACTGTTTTGCACTCGCCGGAGATCTCGAACGGTGGCTGCACAGCTATAAAGAGCTGTGGCGCACCGTCTCCAAGGAGAGCGAACTGTACCGCATTGCCCATGTGTTCTGCTGGTATGCGGATCTGCTGCGTGATCTGAACGCATAAAACCAGCAAAAAACAAAAGAGAGCCGGGGACGGATTGTTCTGTCCCCGGCTCTCTTTTGTTTGCCGTTTTGGCTTTACAGCAGTGTTTTTACGTACTCTGTCAGGTATTCTTTTGTATTCTTCGCCGGATCTTTCATCACTTCTTCCAGCGCCGCGTTCAGGCATTCGCCGATTTTCGGGCCTTTTGGGACACCGAGTTCCATCAGATCTTTGCCGGAAACGGCCAGCATTTTCAACGTAAAGCAGTCGCCGTTATCGAGAATTTCTCTGACGCACTCCCTTACCTTTCCGATCCGTTCCAGGGTTTTCTCCCGCTGGTACAGGCTTTTGGCCATCGTATCGGCTTCCTGCACGATCATCAGTTTTTCGAACAGCTCCGGGCCGAGTTTGTTCAGAATACGGCGGATCACCGGTTTCTCCGGAGCCATGCGGCAGTCATGCCAGCGGATCAATGCTGCGACCTGGCGGATGGTTTCGTTGTCGAATTTCAGACGGCGCAGAATCGCTTTCGCCATTTTCTCCCCCGCCGGTGCGTGGCCTTTAAAATGATCGATGCCGGCCTCATCCGTTGTGCGGCACGCCGGTTTTGCAATGTCGTGGAGCAGCATCGTCCAGCGCAGAATCGGATCTGCCGGAACGTGCTGCAGAGCGGCAATCGTGTGCTCACCGACATTATAGCAGTGGTGCGGATTGTTCTGCGGCGTTTTCATCAGTTCATCAAACTCCGGCAGCACAATTTTTGTAATACCCGCCTCATAGACGGCCTCCATGTACTCCGGCCGTTTCGAGATCAGCAGTTTATTCAGTTCCACACGGATCCGCTCGGCGCTGATTTTTTCAAGCGTCGGCGCGAGTGCTATGATGGCATCCAGTGTTGCCGGATCGAGTTTGAAGCCGAGCTGTGCGGAAAAGCGGAGGGCACGCAGGATCCGCAGTGCATCCTCACTGAACCGCTCGGTCGGATTTCCGACACAGCGGATGACTTTGCGCTGTAAATCCCTGATTCCATCGAACAGATCCACAAGCCCCTCTTCGTTGTTGTATGCCATCGCATTGATCGTAAAATCACGGCGGCGCAGATCCTCGGCGAGGCTGGAGGTAAAGACCACTTCTTTCGGATGGCGGCCGTCCTCATACTCTCCGTCGATGCGGTACGTCGTGACCTCGTGCGCGCCGCTTCCGGCCAGAACTGTTACCGTTCCGTGCTCCAGTCCCGTATCCACGGTGCGGTCAAAAATTTCTTTTACCTGCTGTGGGGAAGCAGAGGTTGTAATATCCCAGTCGTCCGGCTCCCGCGCAAGAATCGTATCGCGCACACAGCCTCCGACCGCGTACGCCTCGAAGCCTTTCGCATGCAGGGAATCGATTACCATATTTACGCTTGGCGGCATTTTTATCTTCAAATTTGTTATCTCCTTTTTCTAAATCTGCTTTTCCAGTATAGCAGTTTCCTTTTTTTCCCGCAAGTGTGGTTGCGGTTGTATTTTGGGGATTGCATGTGTATAATAGAGGTTAATAAAATTCGAAAGGGGATTTACATTTTTATGAAACTGGATCGTTACCGAAAATATGTCCGGACCGGCGTTACTGCCTTTCTGGTACTTGCAGCGTCCATGATTTTTTACTACCTGCTCTTCCACCAGACTTCTGTGCGGACCGCCTTTCACAATGTCCTCGACATTCTCTCCCCCCTGATTGCAGCCCTGATTCTCGCCTATGTGATCAGCCCGATCATTAACTTCATAGAACAGCGGATCATCGCCAGACTCTTTGCCCGGCACGGAAAAACACAGTCGGTACGCTGCAAAAAGCTTGTGCGGGCGCTTTTGATTCTTCTGACGTACGTCGCCATGCTTTTCGCGCTGTACGGACTCATTGCGACCCTGATCCCGGAGCTGTTCTCAAGTATCACAAACATTGTCTCCAACTTCTCCAACTACGCAAACAACATTCAGGATTTTGCCACAAAAGTGCTGGCGAATTACCCGGAGATGCAGCAGACGGCAGACCAGTACATCTCCATGTTCTCCGCAAAGCTTTCCAACTGGCTGACCAATGACCTGATGCCGATGCTCCGTACGTTCCTTCTGAACCTCTCCGGACAGCTCGTCAACATGGTTACGTTTTTCAAAAACATTCTGCTTGGCGCGATCGTTGCGATCTACATGCTGTACAACAAGGAAAGCTACATTGCCAAGCTGAAAAAAGCAGTCTACGCGCTGCTCGGTCTGGATCACGGAAATGCCGTGATCCGCGACTGCCAGTATGTGAACCAGGAATTCAGCGGATTCCTCGTTGGAAAAGTCATCGATTCGATCATCATCGGTGCCATCTGCTATCTTGTGACGAGCCTGATCGGCACCCCGTACGCACTGCTGGTCAGCGTAATCATCGGTGTGACGAATATCATTCCGTTTTTCGGCCCGTTCCTCGGCGCCGTTCCGTGTCTTCTGCTGATCCTTCTGATCGACCCTCTGCAGGCACTGTATTTCCTGATTTTCGTCGTTCTCCTGCAGCAGTTTGACGGAAACTTCTTAGGACCGAAAATCCTCGGCGAGACGACCGGCGTGTCTAGCTTCCTTATCATCATCTCGATTCTGATCGGCGGCGGCTTCTGGGGTGTCTTTGGCATGATCATCGCCGTTCCGGTCTGTGCCATTATCTGCACGGTCTGCCGCAACTTCGCCAACCGTCGTCTTGAAAAACATCACCTGCCGGATGACGATGCGTTTTACTTCCACATGGACCACATTGATCCGGAAACGAGACAGGCGATCCCATATCAGAAAAAGAAGATCAACGAGGCCGAAGTCTTCCACTTCCCGGGCTACCGGCTGCGCAAAGCGCTGACAAAGCTGGCCACGGAAGAGTCTCCGGTTGATGCGCCGTATACACCGGCAAAGCCTTCGACCGAAGAGAAAAACTCAGATTCTTCCGATTCCGATCAAAAATAAATCGTATCTTACAAAAATGCCTTCTGTGCAGACTGTTTCCATTCTGCACAGAAGGCATTTTCTTATTTTACTTTTATTTCTCGATTACAACCGTGCTGAGTGTCTCTGCCGGAAGATCGACACGCATGATATGTCCGTTGACACGCAGGAAGCAGCCGGAATCCTCTTTTGTGCGGTTCAGCAGGATCACAACGTAGCTTCCGTCCGGATTGACTGCGGCCGTTACATCCAGGTTTGCTCCGTATTTGCTCCAGCCGATGCGTTTTGCACCCGGAGCAATATATTTGGAAATATGGCCGATGTAGTGGTACATGATCGGTTTGCGGTAATGGAAATCATCATCCACAATCAGACCTGAGGTGAATCCCATCGGTACGTGGCGCGGGCCGCCGTCTTTGTCTACGAGGAAGTTCCAGTCGATCCAGCGGTTCATGCCGGCGTTCAGGTTTCCGATCATATCGTGTGCATAATCTGCGGCGTCAAGGTAATCGACGTACTCTGGTGTCTGGAAGTTCACCGGTCCGTAGCCGCCGTCGTCGATGCTGTGGAAAAAGCGGATGCCGATATCCCCGTTTGCCGTAATCCATTCGAAATTGCTCTCCATGGTGCCCTCCCGTTTCTTGTCTTTTCGTGTATACAGACGAAGCGCGTCTGAACTTTCTGTTCGTTCAGGCGCGCTCCTTCTATTATCTTTTCTGCTACAGGGACATGGTAATTTCCCGCCCTGTGCGGTGATATTTCTGAAAAGTGACTCCGGACGCCTTCATCATCCGTTTCGATGCGATCACGGACGGGGTGTCCGCGTACTTGTCGCAGTCGTAGATCACCGTTTTGATTCCCGCCTGGATAATCGCCTTGCAGCACTCGTTGCATGGGAACAATGTCACATACAGCTTGGCTCCCTCGAGGCTTCCGCCGCGGTAATTCAGGATGGCGTTCAGTTCACTGTGCGTTGTGTAAAGATACTTGTTTTCCAGCGGATTTTCACTTGTCTTTCCCCACGGGAACTCGTCGTCCGAGCAGCCTCTCGGGAAACCGTTGTATCCCATGGACAGAATCTTGTTGTCCTCGCTCACAATGCAGGCTCCCACCTGTGTGTGCGGATCCTTCGAGCGCATACCGGCAAGCTGGGCAACTGCCATGAAATATTCATCCCAGGAAATATAATCCTCTCGTTTATCGCTCATACCCATTTCCCCTGTGTTTTCTTAACGTACTTTGCTTCCGCTCTTATTTCGTACCGAAGATACGGTCTCCGGCATCGCCGAGGCCTGGTACAATGTAGCCGTGCTCGTTCAGATGGTCATCCAGTGCTCCGACGAAAACATCGACATCCGGGTGAACCTCATGCATTTTCTCGATTCCTTCCGGAGATGCGATGATGCACATGAAGTGGATCTTCTTTGCGCCTTTTTCTTTCAGCATGGTGATGGCTGCCGTTGCAGAACCGCCGGTTGCCAGCATCGGGTCGGTTACAAATACTTCACGGCTTGCGATGTCTGACGGAAGTTTGCAGTAATACTCAACCGGTGCCAGGGTTTCCGGATCACGGTACAGACCGATGTGTCCGATTTTTGCTGCCGGAATCATAGCCAGCATACCTTCTACCATACCAAGACCGGCACGGAGGATCGGCACAACTGCCATTTTCTTTCCTTCGAGCTCTTTTACGGTTGTTTTGCAGATCGGGGTTTCAATTTCAACGTCTGTGAGCGGCAGCTCTCTGGTTGCCTCGTAGCACATCAACATTGCAATCTCGCTGATCATCTCGCGGAACTCCTTGGAGCTTGTGTCTTTCTTTCTGATAATACCGATTTTGTGCTGGATCAGCGGGTGATCCATGATGACTGTTCTTGCCATTTTCCCTTCTCCTTTGTTTAAAATTTATTCATTTTCGCCTTCATGCTCAATCAAGTGAATACGGCGTTCGTGACGCTCTTCTCCGGAAAATGGAGTGTTCAGGAAGGTTTCTACGATTTTGATTGCAAGGCCAGGGCCTACAACGCGTCCTCCCATCGCCAGTACGTTGGCATCGTTGTGCAGGCGGGTTGCCTCTGCGCAGAAGCAGTCGGTGCAGAGTGCTGCACGGATTCCTTCCATTTTGTTTGCCGTGATAGAAATGCCGATTCCGGTTCCGCAGATCAGGATTCCCTTATCACACGTTCCGTTCTGGATCGCATGGCCTACTTTTCTGGCGTAAACCGGATAATCAACTGCCTCGTTGCTGTAGCATCCGAAGTCCTGATATTCCAGTCCCTGTTTGTCCAGATATGCTTTTACCTCCTGCATCAGCTCATATCCGCCGTGGTCGCATCCTAAAGCTATCATTGTTCTTCCTCCTCTTTCAGCCGCGCAAGAACACCTTCAATCAGGAATTCCAGCGCTTCATAACATTTTCCGTATTCGGTAAGCGGTTCCCCGTAAAGGGCGGGGATGTCTCCTGCCAGCCGCAGAAATCCGGCGATCGTCTGCAGATGGGGCGCATCCGGGAAGTCCTCACGGATCTTTTCCCTCTGACTGTCCTCCATCACAAGAAGCAGCGTGTCGTCGTTGATGTCCTCCGCGGTAAGCGGTGTGGTGGTGTGGTCTTTGGCCGAAAGCCCGTTGCGCGCAAGCACTGCCTCTACCTTCTGGTTGACCGGCTGCGGAAACAGAACGACAAGCCCGCGGGAACCAATTTCCATCGGCCACGGAAGCTCTTTGCTCTGCAGAATCGCCTTCGCCATCGGTGCGCGCGCGGTATCGTCCGCGTCCACAAATAAAATCCTGCTGTAATGTTTCACTGTTATACCTCTGCTACTTTGTGGCCTGCGGCTTTTAACAGGCGGTTCATGATCGCCTGCCCCATACGCGGGGTGTCGAAAGCCTCGGAATAAATCACTTCCACGCCGTCCTCATCGAAGTCGCGCAGAATCGCAAACAGGTGATGCGCGATCGTCTCATCTTCGGCGCGCAGCCCGATGCTCTTGATATCTCCTGTGGTGTACTGCTCCCGCGTCTCATCGGTGCAGATTACGCCCACTTTCTTTCCTGCCTTTTCCTGTTCTGCGGCAAGGCGGTTGATTTCCGGAATCACCCGTTCCATCTCGCCCTGGATAATCGTAAGGTCTGCCTTCGGCGCATAATGTTTGTAGCGCATGCCCGGTGCCTTCGGACGCACATGGCTGTCCTCCGCAAGGATTCCCGGATCGACACGCACGGTTCCAAGCACTTTTTCCAGCATCTCTTTGTTGTAATAGCCCGGGCGGAGAATCGTCGGAATCTCCTCTGTAAAATCGACGATGGTGGATTCGAGGCCGATCTCGGCGTCTCCTCCGTCGATGATACAGTCAATTTTGTCCCCCAGGTCCTCGATCACATGCTCGGCTTTCGTCGGGCTCGGCCGGCCTGATGTATTGGCGCTCGGCGCTGCGATGAAGCCGCCTCCGGCTAAGATCAGTGCGTTTGCCACTTTGTTGCTCGGGTAGCGCACGGCTACGGAGGTAAGGCCTCCCGTCGTCTCGAGCGGAACGGCATTTGTTTTCTCAAAAATCATCGTCAGCGGTCCCGGCCAGCATGCAGCTGCCAGTTTGCGTGCACTCTCCGGCACGTTTGCCGCTACGGTTTCGAGGTCCTCCATTCTTCCGATGTGGACGATCAGCGGGTTGTCCGACGGACGGCCCTTTGCCGCATAAATTTTCTCGGAAGCTTTGGCATCCAGCGCATTTCCGCCAAGACCATATACGGTCTCGGTCGGGAATGCCGCCAGACCGCCGTTTTTCAGAATCTCTCCTGCTTTTTCGATCGCGCTCTGATCTATGTTATCTTCTGTCATCCTGGCAATCCATGCCCTCATATGTTTCTTCCTTCTTTCCATCTGTTCCTGCGCACAGTGTTTCCATCTGCGCACACTGTTTTGATTATACCATTTTCCGGCGCAGTTGAAAACCCTTGATTTAAAGAAGCTCTTTTAACTGAGCCGTGCGGTACGCCTCGATCAGTTCCTTTAATTCACGGATGCGCTGCCGGATCTGCCGTCCCTGATCCGTATCGCCGACTAACTGGCGCTTCATGTTGTACCGCACCGCCACCTGGCGGGAGACAATATCCTTCTCCTCCTGGATTGCTTTTTCCGTCGATTCAAACGGCTCGTGCGCGGTGAGGCTGAGGCCGTACGAGTTGTAAATCAGCGTGTAACCCGCGATGCCGGTTTCTTTGTGGTACGCCCTGCAGAAGCCGCCGTCGATGATCAGCACCTTGCCGCCGCATTTGACCGGGCTTTCACCGGCACTCTGGTGTACCGGGACGTGGCCGTTGATAATATGTACATTTTCACCGGCAAGCCCGAACTCCTGTAAGATCCGGTCCGCCGTCTCCTCTTTCTCGATCAGGCGGTAATACGCGTTTTTCACCTCGGTCCAGGTCTCTTTTTCTGCGAGGAAATACCGCTCAAATGTTGTCATCTTGTCGCGGCCGTACAGCGGGGAATTCGGCGCGGTCCACAGATACCACAGCGTATTGCGGCCCTGCTCCCGTTTTTTCGGATCGCGGCTTACAAATGCGCGGCGCACGTTGTGCTCGAGGATATCGTACAGTGCTTTTCCCTTGTATTTCTTTCCGTCGACCTGTACCTCTTTTAAGGTGCCGTCCTCATTCATCGGCATGCAGCCGTGGTACAGCAGATTTCCATTGTAGACGCGGTAGAGGCTTCCTTTTTTGAGCAGGAAATCGACGTGCGCCTGCAGTTTTTCGCTGTTTCGGAAGGCGAAGATCAGCTTATCGAGCACTTCTGCCTCTTTTTCTGTCAGCTCGTCCGGATGCGCCGGGTCGATCGTCGGAAAGCTCTTGTCGCGCAGAGCATACGTTTTCTCCCCAATCGTCACCGTTCCGTTCTGGTAATCGATCTGTTCCAGCAGACGGCGGTTTTCCATGCCGTATTCCGGGTTTTCACGGATCAGACGGTTCTCGAGCTTTAACTGCATCACGGTGATGGCCTTGTGCATGCGGCGCTCCAGCATCTGCTGGGAATTTCCGCTGTCCTCGCCGCCTTTTGCGGCAAAGCATTCGCACGGATCATCGCCGTACGTCTCGAGAGCAAAGGTGGCAAGCGGAAGCATATTGATGCCGTAGCCGTCCTCCAGCACATCGAGATTGCCATAGTGGAGGCAGATGCGGATCGTGCTGGCCACGCACGCCGGCTGGCCGGTCGCAGCGCCCATCCAGAGCACATCGTGGTTGCCCCACTGGATATCGAGGGAATGGTAATTCATCAGGCAGTCCATGATTTTATACGGCTCCGGACCGCGGTCAAAGATGTCGCCGATGATGTGGAGATGATCGACAACGAGCCGCTGAATCAGCTCTGCCACGGCGATGATGAAGTTTTCGGCGCTGCCGATTTCGAGGATGGTCTGGATGATCGCCTCGTAGTATGCTTCTTTATCGAGCACCTCCGGCTTTTCGGTGATCAGCTCCTCGATGATATAGCCATAATCCGCCGGCAGGGCTTTCCGCACTTTGGCACGGGTGTATTTGGAAGAAACGATTTTGCAGACGTCGATCAGGCGGTACAGCATGACCTTGTACCAGTCATCGATATCCTCCTGCTGCTTTTTCTCCATCTCCAGGCGCTCTCTCGGGTAATAGATAAGGGTTGCAAGCGCACGTTTTTCCGAAATACCGAGCGTGTGGCCGAAGACATCGTCAATCTTCTTTCGCACGGCACCGGAACCGTTGCGGAGTACATGAGAAAAGGCTTCGTATTCGCCATGAATATCCGAAAGGAAATGCTCCGTGCCTTTGGGAAGGTTGATAACGGACTGCAGATTGATGATTTCGGTCGCTGCTTTTTCGATGGTCGGGTACAATTCTGCGAGATATTCCAGATAATTTTTTTCGTTTTCCATGAGGACCTCCTGCCTGGGTTGTTTTTTCTTATTTTATAACGAACTCACCCTCGGCACAACCCTTTTTCTTCTTTCGATACATCGGGTGCGTCCCCTCGTGGAAAATATAATAGCTCACATAATCTGTGAGAAAAATTCCCACTGCCGAGAGCAGATACCAGATCCCGAAAAACCACGGGCAGATCAGCCCATCGCAGAAGGAAAACGGCAGCGTACTATAGTCCCACATGCGGTAATGCAGCACCCTCAGGGAAAACATCCCCGAATACAGTTCAATGGCCGTAATCAGGACGGCGGATACCATCATCTGAAACGCCAGCGGAAAGCGGCGCAGCCCGGCGGCTTCCAGCATTCCGATTCCTGCAAGGGACAGTCCTCCGGCAATGCCCATCAGGCGGAAGCTGTAACCGCGGTAGGTGACTTCGATGGCAATATAAATGCAGTAGCCCAAAAGAAAAAACAGCAGATACTTCTTCGCTTTCATTCGTTTTTCTCCCATTCTAATTGAGAATCTTTTCTCTTATTCCCAGTATCTCTGTCTTTTCTCTTTTTATCCGCTTGCATTTTTTCTTTTCCATGTTACAATACTTTCATGTTTCGAAAGAAGTTTTGAATAGAAAGGACAGAAAAAAGAATGGCATTTAACCCAATGAAGTTAATAGAATTAAAAAATCTAAGAGACCGTTTCGCCCAAAACCACCCGAAGTTCGTAAAATTCATGAGCGATCTCGCATCCTCGCAGATCGAGGAGGGAACGATTCTCGAAGTCACGGTGAAAAAACCGGACGGCCGAACGATGGTTTCCAATATCAAGGTGACTGCTTCGGATCTTGAAATGCTGCAGGCAATCAAACAGATGTAACATATTTTTCGTGGCAAAAAGCCGCTTTCGAGAATTGTATTCTCCGGGATTACAGCCGAACTGGCGCCGGAAGGCGGCGGCAAAACGGCTGGCGTTGCTGAAACCGCGGTCGGCTCCACCAGCATTATCATTTACTTTGTGTTCTGTTTCATCAACGGCTTCACCGGCGGTTTTGGCATCTGCCTGGGCCAGCGGTGCGGCGCGAAGGATGAACAGGGCGTACGCGCTTCGCTGATCCAGACCGAAGCGTTCAACATTCTTATGTGCATCGGTATTCTTCTGCTGCGCCATCCGATCGTCGAACTGTTTCTTTCGAATCCGACCGCAGAAATTCACCATTACTCCGATGCATTCCTGACGATCGAAGCGCCGTTCTACTTCCTGCTCGGCCTTCTCGCCGTCTACCGCATCTCGATTCAGAGTATGCAGAACGGACGCACACCGTTTGCCTGGTTCGGTGCAATTGCACTGCTGATTCCAGTCTACTATCGGATGATGATGAAGCCTGTAAAAACAGTGTAATCAAAATTGGTCCACCGGATATTGATATTCCTGGCAACGCAAAACCCGGAATCCTTCCGCTCCTCTTCTGAGGTCTTGAAAAGATTCCGGGTTTTTTATTTTGCTGTTTTCTCTTCCCAGATTGTCTCCAGATTTTTTCCATCAATCCAGATACAGCGGTACACCCGCTTCATCTGCTCATCCAGTTCCGCTTCCCGGTCCGTCTTTACAATCACATGGCCGATCCGGTCAGTTCCATCTGCCATGGCAGAAACTTCATGCCCCTCCGGATAATCCAGGACAAGCTCCAGCCCTTCCTGACGCAGACGTCCGACCTGATCCCGGTCGATTTGTGTGATGGTTCCGCTTACCGGACTCAGCAGCAGTTTTGCCATGCACGGGCAGCTTTCCGTCTGCTGAAAATCCGTTTCTTCCCCGAGGGCGCTTTTGATCATCTGCTCATAAAAATCAAATCCGTAATACGTTGAAATCAGTTCCGGAATACAGGTTGCCCCGGTTCTTCCGCCCATTTCAATGATCCAGACCTTCTCTCCGTCCACAAAGACATCCGCATTGACGGAGCACTGATCGGCACCGGATGCGGTGACGGCCAGCTGCATCTGGCGGGCAATTTCTTCCCGCAGTGCCCCGCTGCATCCATACGGAAATGCGTGGCCGACCGGAACGGTCGTGTGTGCACCGCGGTATACAAATTTCGTGTGCGGTGCCAGAAAGACCAGTTTGTGGTTCTGCACAAATCCATCCACGCCGATCTCCGTTCCGCGGAGGAATTTTTCAACCAGCACATAATCTCTTGCCGAACCGTTTCTCGCATTTTCATACGCTTCTTCGATCTGTCCGGAATGCTCCACTACGGTAATTCCGCGGCTTCCTGAACTGTCCACCCGTTTTACGACAACCGGGTATCCAAGCTGTTCTGCGGCTTTTTGTGCCTCCTCTGCGCTTCTTACCCGCATCCCGTCTGCCGCGGAAACGCCGCCCTGCCGGAATGCGTCTTTCATCTTTGCCTTATCGGTCAGAATTTTCGCCGCCTCATACGGAATGCCGGACAGATGCATCTTTTCACAGATATAACCGATTGTGCTGACGGCCACATCGGTTCCCGATGTACAGATTCCGTCGATCTGTTCTTTTTCCGCCGCCGCAAGAATTGCTTCTTTATCCCGCGTATTCAATTCATAAATTTTATCTGCAAGTGCAAACCCCGGATAATCGCCGGGAATACTCACTACGATCGTGTAAAGACCCATTCTGCGTGCAGTCCGGATCAGCGGCACCTGGTAAATACCGGCGCCTAAAATCATGATTTTTTTCACTTTTTTTCTTCCTCATCAGATACGTTAATGGTTTCCCGCACAATATACTGCGGCGTGCGGTTCAGAATCAGAATCATCTTTCCGAGGTATTCTCCGATGATGCCGAGCACCATCAGAATCAATCCGGAAAAGACAACGATGGCGCAGATTGTAGAAGACCAGCCAACCATCACGGTCGGATTGATGAGCTTTCGGATGACAATCATGATGGCTGCCAGAAAACCGCCGGCTGCAGAAACTCCGCCGAGAACGGACGATATGCGAAGCGGAATTACAGAATAGTTCCAGTAGGCAAGCCACAATTTGATCAGTTTCTTTAACGTATAGTTGGAAGTTCCCACTGCACGTTTGAAATGCTCCACCTCTACATTTCCGATTTTGTGTGTCGTGCGGTAGAAAATGCCGTCAATATAGGGATTGAAGCTGTCGTATTTTACCACCTCGTCCTTGATCTGGCGGGTAATCATCCAGAAATTGCTGGAAACGATGTCTTTTGGCCGTCCGAGAAGAATCCGGGAGGAAACTTCGTTCAGTTTGCTGGTGACATTTTTCAGGAACGAATTTTTTCGTTTCGGATAGCAGCCGTAAACCAGATCGTATCCTTCTTCCATCTTGTGGATCAGTTTGCTGATCTGGGACGGATGTGTCTGCATGTCATCGTCCATGCCGAGAATAAAGTCTCCTTCGGTGTAGTGGAGTGCCGCCATCAGCGCATTGTGCTGGCCGAAATTGCGCAGCAGGTTGATGCCCTTGACATTCTGATACTGCTCACCGAGCTTCTTGATCTCCCCATACGTATTGTCTTTCGGGGAACCATCGTTCACCAGGACAAATTCGCAGTCATATCCGTCCATTTTCTTGAATTCTTCCATCACCATCTCTACAACTTTCCGGATCGTTGCCTCGGAATTGTAGCATGGGATGACTATTGAAATCAGTTTCATTTTTTTCCTCCATCGGTATCGTTCAGAATGCAGTCATAGAACAGCGGCGTGCCTCCGGTATGGATAAAAAGCACATCGCAGTCCTGTAACTGATGTTCTTCTATGTACTGCTTCATTCCCCAGAATGCCTTTCCGGTGTACGTCGGATCCAGCGGAAGGCCGTTCCGGCAGAACTCTTCCCGGATCACCTGTAAAATCCGCTCATCGTACTGGCCGTATCCGCCCTGGCGGTATCCCATTTCCAGATGAAGTTCACTCTCCCATCCTTCCGGCAGCACGAGATGATTCTTCGCAAAATAATCGGAAATGCCGCTCTCCATGATGTGGATGGCGCGGTCGTACTCTCGGGATGAAATCGAAAGGCCGATGATCTGCTCCGTTCCCTGCTCGAGCAGTTTTCCGCTTACCAGGCCGCACTGGGTCGAGCCGGTTCCGGATGCCGCAAAGATATGAGAAAAAGAAATGTTCTGTTCTTTCTCCCACGCAAGAATCTCGCGGTAGCCGTCCACGTAGGCCTGTACCGGTGTGCCTTCATTGCCCGTTCCGAATTTATCCCCGAAAATATAATATGGGTGATATCCCTCTTCTGTCAAACGGTTCATCGTCTGCTCGACGGTCTGTGCAATCTCTGTTTTTCTGCACGGAATGACTTCGGCTCCGAGCCATTTCATCAGACGGCTGTTGTTTGTTTCGATCGGTTGTTCCTCGTTTTCTTCGGAAGAACAGATCATATAGCATGGAATTTTCTCGGCACAGCACAGATTGGCCAGCACGCGGCAGAGGTTGGATCTGCTGTTTCCGTAGATGATCATGCAGTCTTTGTTTTTCTCCTGCATGTCACGGAAAAAGGCGCGTCCGATCCGCACTTTATTTCCGCCCAGGGAAAATGGGAGAAGATCCTCTCTCTTGCAGTACAGTCGGACATTTCTGTCGTTTGGAAATTCCAGTTTCTGAATTGGTGTATGTATCATTGTTTTTCCTCTTTTATTCTTGTTTCAACTCACAGTCGGTATTTTCACGGAGTCTGACATGTCGAAAATAGTTCGACTGTGACTTGCCTCATGTCAGTGGAGGATACCGTTTTTTCTCCGCCCGCCACTGCCGTTATGTTTCTTTTAACAATTCATCCCACCGCTTTAGAAGCGGGGGACTTCTTGTCTACTGGTGTTTAACAATTCATCCCACCGCTTTAGAAGCGGGGGACTTCTTGTCTACTGGTGTTAAATTCCGGCATGCACCGGAAGCTTTTCCCTATTATAGACTATTTTTCTCTGCGTGGCAAGCCGTGCCGGAAACAGGAAAAGCCCGCCGGTTTTTGTTTTCACATTTGCCGGCGGGCTTTGGGGATTTTTGTATTCTGTTTTTTCATCCGGGATCGTCTCAGTCTTCCTGCAGTGCTGCAAGATTCGCCACAATCCGTGCTACCTGGGCAATCTCCGGGATTTTCGTGTACTCGGCACAGCTATGTACCTGGTTCATCGATGTTGCGATGACGAGGCCCTCGATGCCGTGCTGGGCGAAGACGTTGTTGTCGCTGCCGCCGAAGGTTTTTTCGAATGCGGCGGTCAGACCCTCTTTGGCAACGGCGCTCTCATAGTGTTTTGCGGCCACGCCCGTCAGCGGTGTCTCATAGGCATGAATGTTCAGCTTTTCTTCCCAGACAAGTTTGGCACCGATGGCGTCTGCCTCCTGCTGGAAGGTTTTCTGATATGTCGCCAGAAGTTCCATCGCCGTCTCGTGGTTCAGGCTGCGGATTTCGCCTTCGACAAGGCAGCTCTCCGAAACGATATTGGTGCCGGAACCGCCGCCGATTTTTCCGATGTTGGCTGTGGTGCTCTCTGCCACGTGGCCCTGCGGAAGCTGTGCGACTGCACGTGCAGCCGCCTGGATGCTGTTGATGCCGTCCTCCGGGTGAAAACCTGCATGGGCGGCTTTTCCCTGGATTTCTGCTTTAAAAGATACAAGGGTCGGAGCTGCATAGGCTGCCGCGCCGATTGCTCCGCTCAGGTCCAGAACGTACGCTTCTTTTGCCTGCACCTGGCTGTAATCGAAGGCATTCGCACCTTTGCAGTACAGCTCCTCACCGGTTGAAATCAGGATTTCGATCGGGCTGTGCGGCGCTCCTGCCTCAGTGATGTGGCGCACAGCTTCATAGATCGCGGTCACACCGGCCAGATCATCGGCACCGAGAACAGTTGTGCCGTCGCTCGTTACGGTTCCGTCATCATGGAAAACAGCCTTTTTCCCTTTTGCGGGCTCCACCGTGTCCATGTGGGCGGCAAAGAGAACCGGCGCACCGTCAATACTGCCCGGGATACGTGCAAACAGATTGCCCGCATTCGAACCGGTCTGCTCCTGTGTATGATCTTCTGTAAAATTCACTCCGATTTCGGCGAATTTTGCTTTCAGAGTGTCCGCCATCTCGCGCTCCTCCAAGGACGGCGAATCGATGGATACCAGCTCCGCAAAAAAATCAGCAATTCTTTTCTCATCTATCATAATATTTTCTCCTACTCTTTGGCTGTGTCCGCAATTTAAATAACATACTCAGGCTGCGCCATAATATGCATCTTGCTGAAGAACTCCCGTGTTCTCTGATTCTGCGGATGCTCGAATACTTCTTTCGGTGTTCCGTCTTCTACTACGTGTCCTTTATCAAGGAAGATCACACGGTTCGACACATGGCGGATAAAGTTCATCTCATGGGAAACCAGAAGCATTGTATATCCCTGTGCCGCAACTTTTTTAATAACATCCAGAACCTCTCCAACCAGCTCCGGGTCAAGGGCTGAGGTCGGCTCGTCGAGCAGCAGAATCTGCGGTTTCATGGCGAGAGCTCTTGCGAGTGCCACCCTCTGCTGCTGTCCGCCGGACATATGTTTCGGATAGTGGTTTGCCCATTTTTCCATGCCGACCAGTTTCAGTTCTTCTAATGCAATGGCTCTGGCCTCGTCTTTTTTCATCTTCTTGACAACAATCAGGCCTTCCATCACATTTTCCAGTGCGGTTTTCTTCTCAAACAGATTGAACCGCTGGAACACCATTCCTGTGTTCTGTCTTAAATACAGAAGCTCTTTCGGTTTCCGCTCGGAAAGGCCGATCACCTTGTCCCCGATCGTCACCGTTCCCTTCTCCGGTGTCTCAAGGCGGTTGACGCAGCGCAGAAGCGTTGATTTTCCGGTTCCGGAAGGACCGATGATTCCCACAACATCGCCCTGTTTGATCTCGAGGCTGATGTCGTCGAGCACCACGTTGTCGTTATATTTTTTTGATAAATGATCAATTTTTATCATTTTTCTTACCCTCCCCGTTTGCGGACGCCAGCTCTACCTGGTCCGGAATCCGGATTTTATTTTCAATTACGCGGATGATCTGCTCGATCACCAGCGTTACCAGCCAGTAAATGATGGCCAGTGAAACGTAAACTTCAAAGTAGCGATACGTTCTTCCTCCAATAATCTGGCCCTGTGCGGTAATCTCGACAACAGCGCAGGTAAAGGCAAGAGACGTTCCTTTGATGATACTGATAAAAGAGTTTCCAAGGGTCGGAAGCGCAACCTCAAAGGCCTCCGGCAGAATGATGCGGCGCAGTGTCTGCGGATACGTCATGCCGAGTGCATGTGCTGCTTCGATCTGGCCCGGGTCAACGGACTGCAGGGCCGAACGGATAATCTCAGCCATAAAGCCCGACTGGTTCAGTCCCAGAGCGATCATCGCATAGACGAAACCGGAAATATTGGCAACCGCCAGATTCGTTCCGAACTGCTGGTTGATTGCCTTGAACATCATGGGAATACCAAAGAACGCAACGTACAGCTGTACGATGACCGGCGTGCCGCGGAGCAGTGAAATCAGAAGATTCGTAATCTGCGTCAGCACTCTGATTTTTTTCATTTTGATGATCGCCATCACAAGTCCCAGTCCCAGTCCGATCAGCATAGAAACCACGGCCAGTTCCAGCGTGATCGGCAGCTTTGTCAGCAATTCTGGTATGGATGAAAATACCAGTGAAACGTCAAATAATTTTCCCATGATTTTTTTCCTCTCTTACACGTATTTTTCTACCAGTACACAGGTAAAGCCAAGATTTTTCTTCAGCTTTTTCGGCTCTTCGTCTTTCTTCGGTGCATGGTGGTCGTATACCGACAGGTCAGCGTCCGGATTCAGTTTGTAGCCTAATTTCTCATAAAAGCCTGCGGCGCGGTCCTGGCTCGTGATGACGATGTGCTCGACACCGTATTCTTTCAGCCATTTCTCAGCGGCTTCGATCAGCACGCGGCCGTATCCGCTTTTCTGTTTTTCTCTGACAACACAGACACGCTCGATTTTTCCTGTCTTTTCCGCCGGAAATGCGATGCGGCAGCCGGCTACCGGCTTGTGATCTTCTGTCAGCAGAATCGCCTGCAGATCATCTTTGCTCTCGTCCTGTCCGAATTCCAGTTCAATCGGAATGTTCTGTCCCAAGCAGAACGCATCGGTTCTGACGTAATCATATGCTTTGTATTTCCACTCTTCGCTTCCCTTTTCTACCCGGTAAATTTCTGCCATGTTTTTCGCTCCTTTTAGAATCGGGAAACGGATGTTCCCGATCCGCTTCCCGTCTGTTTTATAATCTCTTCTGTTTTTATTTCGAAAACGATATTCTAGTTTGGTGTCTCATCAAAGTATTTCTCGTCCGGGCTGGTGTCCACGCCGAGATACTCGGTTGTGATCTTGGAAAGAGTTCCGTCTTCTTTCATCTCTTTTAAGGCTTTGTCAACATCCTCGCGGAGTGCTGCGCCCTCTTCGTTCTTTCCAAACAGGAAGTAGGTATTGTTCTGCGGGAACAGGAAATCTTCGGTCTCCTCGTCGATCTCGTTTGCTTCCAGCTGACCTTCCAGTCCGAACTGCGGAAGCAGGTTGTCGATGATCGGTCCGTCGTCGATTGCCACATCAGCGGTTCCATCTACGATGTGCTGGTAGCGGACCTGGAAGTTTGCATTGGAATATACGATATTGATCTGGTGATCCGGGTTGTCTGTATTCCATTTTTCCAGTGCATTTGCGGTAAGGCTTCCTGCACTCAGCTCAATTTTGTATCCGCGGTCTGCCAGATCGGTAAGAGAAGTCAGCGGCTCATCGCCGGTTCTCTGAATGTATTCGTTGAAGCTGGTTTTATATGGTAAAGAGAAGTAGTAGGATTCTGCTCTCTCATCGGTATATCCATAGTTGTTGACTGCGATGTCGTACTGACCGCTCAGCACACCCTGCAGTGCATCTGCCTGCTCAATTTTCAGTTCATACTGCGGAAGGCGGTTGAACACTTCTTTTACGATATCGATATCGACACCGGTCAGCTCGTTGTCATCATTTACGTAAAAGTACGGTGCCAGTGTGCCGCTTGTTACAGCTTTGATCACTTTTTTCTCACCGGAATCCGATGCGGAGCTGCCTTCTGCGGAAGATGATGCTGCGGAACCGCTGCTGCTTCCTGCACTTGCTGATGCATTGCTTCCGCATCCTGCAAAGCTTACTGCCAAAAGGCCCGCCGCTGCCAATACTGCCCAGAATTTCTTTGTCTTTTTCATAATAAAATCCTCCTCATTTCCTCGTTCTTTTCAGTTCCGGCCGCGCCCCGGCTGCCTGAGAGTGTTCCACCAGAGCGCTCCGGATTCTTCTGTCTTATCTCTTTATAAAAGTCCTTTCAGCGGATTAATCGATGCATCCACGGAAAGTACGCCGTTCTTCGGGTTTCTGTCTTCCCATTTCGGGCTGTTCCAGATGGTTTTTGAGATTTCTCCTGCGTAATCCTCGTAGGTCTCTCCCTCCGGATGGCGAAGGAATACTTCGACCGGTGTTTTGCTGAGTGTTCTTCTCGATCCATCGTCTGCCATCAGCTTCTCGAAATCTACTTTTGCAAGGATTCGTTCGTTGTATCCGCGGAAGAGAACCTCTCCTAATTTCTTTCCAGGTCTCGAAAGTGCCAGCACCTGCGGATCGCTTCCGTGACGGAAGGCCGGGATCGCATACAGCTCTTTTAAGTAGCCCCAGATATTTTTGTAATCACGAATCGGTTTCTTCACCGGTCCTACGTTGCGGAAGTAGCTGACATCCCAACGGATCAGAGTGACGTAAGCGCGGACATCGCTGTCGGTGATGTAGTCGCCGAACAGGAAACGGTTCGTCTCCAGCCGTTTGTCCAGCTTATCGAGGGATTCATAGAAATCTTCGTATGCCTCATCGTATGCTTCCGGTGACTGGCAGAATGCCATGCGGTAATGGCCGTTGTTGACATGCGGGAAGAGCCAGTCGTTAAACTCATCGATCTCTTTCCGGAATTTTTTCGGGTACAGGTCCGGCGCATCTTTTGGCTGGAATGGAAGGAACTGCACTTCGAGGTAGTTCGTCAGGCGGTGATAATCGTTGTTCACAGCCTTTTTCTCTTTGACATCCACCAGGGTCGGTGTCGTTGCTCTTCCTTTGAAGTCCGGGTTTGCTCTTTTATAGAACTCACTTAAGAAGTAAGCGCCTGTCGCCGGATCCTTGAAATCCGGATACTGTCCGAATGCATGTCCGTAACGGTTTGTCTCGCCGGATGGAGAAACTCTCGTCTCCGAGATCACATCCTGCAGTCCTAAAAGCTCCCGCACGATGATCGGACGGTTGGACCAGTTGCATCCGGTTGCCCAGTAGATCCCGAAGCGGTTTGCTTCTGCTTTCAGGTCGCCTTCTTTATCGCCGAATGGCTGGATAAATGCATTTGGCTGACGGATGAAAGCGCCGCGCTCATCGATCTCTACAAGGGTTTCATTTGGTCTTGGGTCTACTCCGACTTCTGCTGCAAACTGTTCTGCCAGTGCATCGGTGTATTTGATTTCTTCGGTTTCTTTATTTTCAACTGGGGTGAAGCTGCATCCGCATCCGCTCATGTTTTTGTCCTCCGTTTTCTATGTCTGTTTATTATCTATTCTTATGTTGTTCATTCGCATTTCTTTAAAAAAAGGTTAAAAAAATAGCAGGCATTCGTTCCGGCCTGCCCGCACATGCAATTTCTGCTATGCTTTTTCTGCCTGCGAATGTTTCTTATTTTTCTTTATTCTGATTGGAGCTGCAGCAACAGCAACAACACATCTCCATCATTCTGTTCTCCTGCATTCGTCTGTTGTCTGTTTTTTTCATTTGCTGTTCTCCTTTCCTACTAAGTCGATATGTTTAATGTGTTTCCCGATTACATGGCATATTATAATGCATATTTTTTCTATGTGCAACCCCTAAAACGCCTTTTGGTAATTGTTATTTCGATGAATCGCTTATAGGTTTTTCCTATTGGTTAGTCATACCAGAAAGATATTACTTATCACACCTGTAGGCTGATTTTGCTTTTTCCCGGCCAACCGCCGCAACTTTTGCAATGTGCTCAACAATTCTTGCCATGGCTTTTTTCTTAAGAAACGATACAATAAAAAGCAAAGAACACCACTTGCAAAATACAATGTACTCTCGGAATCTTTCTGTGCTTGTTTTTGTGAGATGATTTTTTGTCAGTTGTGCCCAAATTTCTGAGGCGTACGCGGTGCGTACGTTGATGAAATTCGGGTGCAGCTGGCGGAAAATCAGCCGCAAAGGCAAGTGCAGAAAGATTCCGGGAGTACATTACAAAATAAAGGAGAGTTTTTCTTATGGAAATGACATTTCGCTGGTATGGTTCCAAATTTGATACCGTTACCTTAGAGCAGATCCGCCAGATTCCGGGCGTAACCGGAGTCATCACAACCCTGTACGACACTACCCCGGGCGAGGTGTGGACACGCGAAGCGATTCACGCGTTAAAAGAAGAGGTTGAGGCCTCTGGACTTCACATCTCCGGCATCGAGAGCGTCAACATCCACGACGCCATCAAAATCGGCAGCCCGGACCGTGAGCAGTACATCGATAATTATATTGAAACGTTAAAGCACCTCGGCAAGGAAGACATTCACCTTGTCTGCTATAACTTCATGCCGGTCTTCGACTGGACCAGAACAGAACTCGCACGCGTCCGTCCGGACGGCTCGACCGTACTTGCCTACAAACAGTCCGCCGTAGACGCACTTGTTCCGGAAAAAATGTTTGAATCTATCGCAGGTGATGCAAACGGCGCAATTCTTCCTGGCTGGGAGCCGGAGCGCATGGCAAAAGTGAAAGAGCTCTTTGACGCTTACCGCGATGTGGATGATGAGAAACTGTTTGCCAACCTCAAATACTTCCTCGAACGCATCATGCCGGTCTGCAACGAGTACGACATCAAAATGGCCATTCACCCGGACGACCCGGCATGGAGTGTCTTCGGTCTTCCGAGAATCATCATTAATAAAGAAAACATTCTGCGCATGATGAAGATGGTCGATGACCCGCACAACGGCGTGACCTTCTGCTCGGGTTCCTACGGAACAAACCTGGAGAACGATCTGCCGGATATGATCCGTTCCTTAAAGGGCCGCATCCACTTCGCTCACGTCCGCAATCTGAAATTCCACAGCCAGCAGGATTTCGAGGAGGCCGCACACCTTTCCTCTGACGGCAGCTTCGATATGTATGAGATCATGAAAGCGCTGTACGACACCGGCTTTGACGGCCCGATCCGCCCGGACCACGGACGTATGATCTGGGGCGAGAAGGCAATGCCGGGCTATGGACTGTATGACCGCGCACTCGGCGCGACTTATTTAAACGGACTCTGGGAAGCTATTGACAAGAGTCACAAACGTGGAATTTAAAGGAGGTTTTTACTGATGTCTCTTAACTTAACAGCTGCCGGACTGGCAGATCAAAAAGCGTGGGAAGCCGCAGGCTATGCGCTTCCATCCTATGACCGCGAAGCAATGATCACCCGCACGAAAGAATCTCCGTGCTGGGTGCATTTCGGAGCCGGAAATATTTTCCGTGCCTTCCAGGCAAATACAGCACAGGAACTGCTGAACAACGGTACCTTTGACCGCGGTGTCATCGTTGCGGAGGGCTTCGATACAGAAATCATCCGTGATATGTACCAGCCGCACGATAATTTAAGCATTCTGGTGACCTTAAAAGCCGATGGTTCTGTCGAGAAAACCATTGTTGGAAGCATCGCAGAATCGCTGGCTGCCGATACGGCGGATTCTCCGGATTTTGCCCGGTTAAAAGAAATCTTTACCAAGGATTCCCTGCAGATGGCGACGTTTACGATCACCGAAAAGGGATATTCCCTGAAAAACGGTGCGGGCGAACTGCTGCCGTCTGTTGCTGCCGATTTTGCTGCCGGACCTTCTTCCGTTACCAGCTATATGGGAAAAGTTGCTTCTCTTTTATATGAAAGATTTCTTGCAGGCGAAAAACCGGTTGCGATGGTCAGCACCGACAACTGCTCCCACAATGGCGAAAAACTTTCCCTTGCCCTGACAGCCTACGCTTCTGCATGGGAAGAAAACAAGCTGGTACAGCCAGGCTTCCTCTCCTATCTGCAGAACCCGGAAAAAGTCAGCTTCCCGTGGACCATGATCGACAAGATCACCCCGCGGCCGGATGCTTCCATCGAAAAGATGCTCGAGGAGGACGGCCTCGCCGATGCACAGCCGATTATCACCTCCCGCCATACTTACGTTGCTCCGTTCGTCAATGCAGAGGAATGCCAGTACCTCGTGGTCGAAGACCATTTCCCGAACGGACGGCCGCCGATGGAAAAGAGCGGATGGATTTTTACCGACCGGGAAACTGTCAACAAAACAGAGCGCATGAAGGTCTGCACCTGCCTGAACCCGCTGCACACCGCACTCGCTGTGTTCGGCTGCCTGCTGGACTATGAACTGATCAGTGAGGAGATGAAAAATCCGGTACTGAAAAAGCTCGTGGAGCGCATCGGATATGTGGAAGGACTTCCGGTTGTCACCGATCCTTGCATTCTCTCTCCGAAGCAGTTTATCGATGAAGTGCTGAACATCCGCATCCCGAATCCGTTTATGCCGGATACGCCGCAGCGAATTGCAACCGATACATCACAGAAGCTGTCGATTCGGTTCGGTGAGACGATCAAATCGTATCTTGCTTCTCCGGAGCTGTCACTCTCGGATCTTCAGGCAATTCCGGCTGTATTTGCGGGATGGCTGCGGTATCTGATGGGCGTGGATGACAACGGCGATGCATTTGATCTGAGCCCGGATCCGCTGCTTGCCACGGTCCGCCCGTATGTGCAGGATCTGAAACTCGGCGCACCGGCTGACCGCGAGACCCTTTCCAAAACTCTGGCTCCGCTGCTCTCCGATGCTTCGATTTTCGGTGTGGATCTGATTTCCGCCGGACTTTCTGACCGTGTGCTGAATGCTTTTGTCTCGATGCTTCAGGGACCTGGCGCTGTGACAGATACGCTTGCTGCGCTGACTGCTCAATTCTAAAAGGGAGGTATTTCCATATGAAACCTTTTATGGACGCTGACTTTCTGCTGCAGACCGATACGGCGAAAACACTGTACCACGAGGCGGCTGAAAAAATGCCCATTTTTGACTATCACAACCATCTGAATCCGCAGGAGATTCTCGAAGACCGCCAGATGGAGAATCTGACACGCGTCTGGCTCGGCGGGGATCATTATAAATGGCGTGCCATGCGTGCGATGGGCTTTTCGGAAGATCTGATCACCGGAAACGCCGATGATTACGACAAATATCTGGCGTTTGCCGAGACGATTGAGAACGCGATCGGCAATCCTTTATACCACTGGACACATCTGGAGCTGCAGCGGTACTTCGACATCACGACACCGCTCTCCCGCGCAGCAGCGAAGGAGATCTGGGATGAGGCGAATGCAAAACTGCAGACGAAGGAGTTTACCGTGCGCAATCTGATTCTGAACCAGCATGTGTCGCATCTGTGCACCACCGACGATCCTGTAGATGATCTGCACTGCCATCTGGCATTACAGAAGGAAGACTTTGCCTGCCGCGTTCTGCCGTCCTTCCGCCCGGACCGCGCCGTTCATCTCGAGAAGCCGGATTTCCCGGAATACGTGGAAAAGCTTGCCGCTGCCGCCGGCAGGACGATTGCATCCGCGGAGGATATGGTGCGTGCCCTCTCCTGCCGCCTCGACTTCTTCCTCTCCGCCGGCTGCGTTGTTAGCGACCACAGCCTCGAGGGCTGCTTCTATGTGCCATGCACGGCTGCTGAGGCGAATGCCGTATTTGAAAATCGCATGAACGGCGGTGCTCTCACTGAAAAAGAGCTCGGCATGTACAAGGGCTTCCTTCTGACGAACCTCGGATGGCTGTATCACAAGCACAATATCGCCATGCAGCTTCATATCAAAGCGCTCCGCAACAACTCGAAGCGGATGTTCCGTGCACTTGGTGCCGATACCGGTTTTGACAGCATGAACGATTTCGCCTTTGCCCCGATGCTCGGTGCTTTCTTAAACGATATGGACGAGGATGACGCACTGCCGAAAACCGTGCTCTACTCCCTGAACCCGGGCGACAACCCGATGCTTGCAAGCATGGCCGGAAACTTTGCTGCGCCTGGCATCCGCTCAAAAGTGCAGTTCGGTACCGCATGGTGGTTCAACGATCACAAATACGGCATGGAATCCCAGCTTGCGACGCTTTCCAGCATCGGCATGCTCTCCACCTTCATCGGCATGCTGACCGACTCCCGCAGCTTCCTCTCCTTCCCGCGCCACGAATATTTCCGCCGGATTCTCTGCAATCAAATCGGAAACTGGGTGGAAAACGGGGAGTACCCGGCAAACCTGGAGTTTTTGAAAGAGATGGTGGAAAATATCAGCTACAACAATGCGGTTTCGTATTTCCTGTGATTTTCGCATGCCTTATTGACAATTATTCCCACATACCGTACAATAAAAGGGATTACTGATCAACGAAAGGATTACAGAAACATGGACGACTCAGGCAGTATGCCTCGACGATGCTTTATTTTCATCATTTGATAAACGGAGACATAATCTATCTTTGATTCCGCCAGATTCAAGATAGGTTATGTCTTTTTGTACATTTTTTGCATCGTGTCCCGGTTTCCTAAGAAAGGAAAAACAAATGAACAGCGACATTGTGTCACTCATCATCATTCTTATCTGCGTCATGCTCTCAGCCTACTTTTCGGCGACGGAGACTTCTTTCACCTCGCTGAACCGCATCCGCATGAAAAATATGGCAGAAAAAGGCGACAAGCGGGCGGAACTGGTGTTAAAGTTGCTGGAGAACTTTGACAAGCTGCTCTCCACGATTCTCGTCGGCAACAACATCGTCAACATCGGACTCAGCTCCCTTGCCACGGTGCTTTTTATCAAGCTTCTCGGCGGCGACTCCGGTGCGACGGTTTCCACGATCGTAACCACTATCGTGGTCCTGATCTTCGGCGAAGTTTCCCCGAAAAGCATTGCAAAAGAATCCCCGGAGACGATCGCCAAATTTTCCGCACCGTTTCTCCACATTCTGATGATCATGCTGACCCCGGTGACGTTTCTCTTTTCCCAGTGGAAGAAGCTGCTCTCCCGCATCTTCAAATCCTCGGAAAACCACGGCATCACCGATGAGGAACTGATGACCATCGTCGAGGAGGCGACCCAGGAGGGCGACATCGACGACCAGGAAGGCGATCTGATTCAGAATGCAATCGGCTTCATGGAGATGGAGGCCGCAGAGATTTTTACTCCGCGTGTCAACGTCATCGGCATTCCACTCGATGCGACGAAATCCGAGATCGCTAAGACTTTCTCCGACACCGGATTTTCCCGGCTGCCGGTGTATGATGATGATATCGACCACATTGTGGGAATTGTGTATCAGAAGGATTTCCACAACCACATTTACCACACCAACAAACCGCTAAGCAGCATCATCCGCCCGGCGCTCTTTGTAACCGAGAATACGAAGGTCGGCCCGCTGCTGAAAAAAATGCAGGCGAAGAAATCGCATATTGCCATTATCATTGATGAATTCGGCGGCACCGACGGTATCATCACCATGGAAGATATCCTCGAAGAGCTCGTCGGCGAAATCTGGGATGAGCATGATGCGGTTGTACAGGAAATCCAGAAAGTTTCCGAAAACGAATACCTCGTGACCGGAACGGCAAGCATCGACAAGGTGTATGAAGAGCTCGATATTGACAAAGAATTTGACGTCTTTACGGTCAGCGGATGGATCATGGGGATCCTCGAGCGCGTGCCAAAGGAAGGCGATCATTTCGTCTCGGATGGCCTCGACGTAACCGTACTGAAAATGGCAGACCGGAGAGTCGACAAGGTACGGATTGTGCGGCTGCCGAAGGATGAAAATGAACAGTAAGTAATTTACAAACAAAAACGGATCGAAAATCTGGTTTTAAGTTCAGATTCTCGATCCGTTTTTCTTGTCCTATTGTATTTTCTTCTCCACCCGGTACTTCTTCGGCGATATTCCATAGCGCTCTTTAAAAATCCGATGAAAATAACTCATGTTCTCGTACCCGACCCGCTCGCCGATGTCTGCCACGGAAAGTCCTGTCGTTTCCAGCAGATACGCGGCCTGGGTGAGGCGTTTGTTCTGGACAAGTTCAGTGTAGTTTTTCCCGGTCAGGCGGCGGATCATGCGGCTTAAGGTGTAAAAATCGTAGTGCAGTTCTTCCGCCAGTTCCGAAAGACTGCCCTCCCGGTAATGTTCCTCGATATAGCGGTATACGCCGAGCAGCATCTCCTGTTCAAAATACTGCTCTCCCACCTGCACGCGTTCGGTGTAGTTCATGAGCTGCAGGAATAAAAGGCCCATCGTAATCTGATTGATGCTCCGCTTATTGCTCTGGTGATGTAAGAGCGTCCAGACGAGATTTTCGATCAGATTCTGCACCGGAAGGACATCCGCGATTCTGTAATGCAGATAACAGAGCGGTACCTCCCCGCTTTTCAGACAGCCGACGATAAAATCCTTTAACTGATTCTCCTCTGCCCCGATCATTCGCAGCGTCTGGTCAAAAAACTCCGGCAGAATCAGAAAGTTGACCGCGATATCGTCACGCCCTGCCGGTTCAATTTCCTGCACTGCATTCTGATTCAGAATCAGCAGCTCACCCGTTTTCAGCTCGATCCGGTCCCCGTTGATGGTGTGCACGGTGCTTCCCTGGCACATGTAGATCATCTCGACATAATTGTGGCTGTGCGCCGGAAAACGAATAAACCGCGTGTGCGGCCGAATATCAATCAATTTTCCCCGCTCCAGCAGCTTTCCCGCATCCATCACAAACTTCTGCCCGCTCGAATACCGCTCCTTTTCCACTTCCGTCTTGCCGTCCAGAATCGCCTGTTCCTCCTCCGTAATCCGGGACAGGTCTGCTATAATTTCCTGTTTCACGATTATTCCTCACATTTTTCACGTTTTTTCTGCTTTCTATTATATTCCATTCTAGTGCAAATAAGCAATGTACTTTTTCTTCTCACTTTCTGATAAATATTCCTTTCCTACGCATCAAAACAGCAAGTGCTGCACTGCCAAGTGAAACGTAACGAAGATTCTCTCTTTACAATTTCACTTTCTTAAAGTATACTTTAAGAAGTTATTCTACTATTCAAACTCTATCGTTCAAGGAGGTTTTTCCATGGAACAGCAGACCTACACCATTCGTGAAATGTCCGAGCGTTTTGGACTTCCGGCCTCTACGCTTCGTTATTATGAGGAGATCGGACTTTTGACGGATGTCATTCATACCGAAAGTAAGAAACGAATTTACACCCAGCAGCACATTAACTGCATGACCGCAATTCTCTGCTTCAAACGCACCGGGCTTCCGATTGCGGGGATTCAGGAGTTTTTCCGGCTTGAGAACGATATCCCGGGAAATATTGACCAGATGGTTGCCATTCTCAAGGAACATGAGCAGAATACACGCGAGAAAATCGAGCGCATGGAATCTGATCTCGAGCATATTCAGCAGAAAGTGCGGTATTACAGCGCGGTTCGCGATGCGATTAAAAATGGGGATGAAATGCCGTCGTGGGATTCCTGCGGCTGTGAGGAGAAGGCGCAGTAGATATCTCTCCAGGCTTTTCCGCCGCAGACACACACAAGTTTCAAAAGAGCAGGTAAGAAAAGGGACCAATATCCACTTTTCTTACCTGCTCTTCTTATTTTTTCTATCACCTTTTCCCTTCATACCCGGAATTTTTTCTGCATTTCCCGCATAAAATCTTTTCCGCGGAAAAAAAACAGCCCGATCAGATACAGCACACTAAGGCCCACGCAGATCACGGACGGCCAGGTAATGCGGACAGTTCCCGTCAGCCACAAAATCGCCGGAACGATTCCTGCTGCTCCGGACTGCATCAGATAAAAAAGATATTCACTGACCTCCATTTTGTACGCTCTTGCCAGAATCTGCATCGTCGCGCCATTCATAAGAACGGCGAGCGGAATTGCGAAATCGACAGACCAGCCGATCCAGCCCGTCGCATAATCCCACAGAACCGCACCGATCATAATAAAGATCAATTGCCACATACTGTTTTTGAGTGGATTTTTCCGTTTCTGATATCCCACCCGGATCAGAAGCCAGGCGCAGAACACACCCGCTGTCGCATAACCTGCCCACCACATCTGCGGCGTTGCAAGGAAATTCATCATCCAGCAGAGTACGACAGCCGCGATGCAGGTGAAAGAAAAAATTTTCAATCCCAGTTTGGCCGTCCCGTGCGGCTGTTCTTTCTGTCCCGGAAAATCATTTTCCTCCTGTTCACAGGCGATGCCCTCTTTCTGCAGCAGATGCATCAGGTTCCGTTCAATATTGGAATCAGCGATTTTAGATGTGATTCCAAGCACCATGCTGTCACCGTAGGAACAGGAACACATCTGTACTTTGTCGGTGCTGGTGAAAAATCCGAACCGCTCAATATATGTTTCATACTCCGGCGGCATCTGAATCCGGCCGATATTGGAATAGACGGTCGTAATGCTTCGTCCGCCGAGCGTCGTGCCCGCCATCAGCGCCAGATTTTTGATTTCCAGCGGCACGGCGCGCAGCACCGGATTCCGCTCAATCCGCACCAGATCGTTCATACGTGTGGAAATCTCCTGCTTCAGCGCCTCTTTCTGCATCGCGGCTCCCGTGATCTGCAGGGCATCCTCAAACGATGCCTCCGGCCCAAGATCACAGGCAATCTCGATCCAGCTCCAGAAATTCGTCATCGATGCGGATGGGAAAAAGTTGCGGAGATTGGCTGGAACCATCAGAGAAACCGGCTTTTTCAGCCTGCTTTTCGGGATTTCTTCATATACCGCATATACCAGCGCCGCCGCAAGGTACGCCGTCACCGACACGCCATGTGCTTTTGCGCACTTATGAACTGCTTCCGCGGAAAGCAGAATCTCAGTAATTTCCATCTCCTCCTGCTCCAGATACTCGCCTTTGATCTGGTATGCCGGGCGGCTTTTTTCTTTTTCATTTTTCTTTCCGGTGTAATACTGTGAAAAGCTGTCCTCCTCGAAATCTGTCTCTGTCAGCATGTCTTCGCTGACCTTTGAAAAGATTTCCTCGGGATGACACAAGATCAGATAATTGCTCACCAGTTCTTTCAGAAACAGCATCGCACCGGTGCCGTCTGTCAGGGCATGGAATACTTCGAAATTGATTCGGGTTTTATAGTAAGAAACCTGGAAAAGAAGCGTTTTGTGGTCGGGTACGTAAATCTCACTGCACGGCGGACGCTTTTCCTCTTCTACTTTTGCTGGCAGATCGCGCTGCTCCAGATAAAACCAGAAAAGACCTTTCCGCAGTACCATGGAAAACACCGGGTAATGCTCCATTGTCTGCTCCAGCGCTTTCTGCAGCAGATCCGCCTGGATGTCCTCTTTCAGCTGGCAGTAAAACCGGAAGACTCTCGTATCCTTTTTTCCGGTAGCCGCCGGAAATGCCTGTGCCGCGTTGTCCAGCTTTCTCCAGCGCGAAGAATGTTCTTTCTTCATTTTCTATGCCTCCTTACGCCTTCCCGTGTGTCAATTGTTTCTTCACTGCTGCTATGTTTTCCAGTTCTTCGTCTGCATTTTTCTGCTGTTTTTCTTTCCTTAAAAATGCATTCATATACTGAAAACTTTCCTGCACATATAGGTGTTCAATGCCAAGCGCAAAATAGCCGTGCAATGCGCCCTTGATCCGATGATGTTCAACCAGATTGCCAGCCCTTTTCAGCTTTTTCGCATAATCCTCGCCCTCATCACGCAGCGGATCGTACTGCGCCGTCAGTACCAGCGTGTCCGGCAGTCCCTGCAGATTTTCTGCCAGTACCGGTGCAAAGTACGGATTTTTGCGGTCTTCTTCGGTCCGCTGATACAGAATTACATAATCTTCCATTTTGACACTGGTCAGAAGGTATCCGGTTCCATTGGTTTTCACGGATTTGTACGGTGATTTCTCTGTGTAACAGGAATTCACCGCCGGATAAATCAAAATCTGTTTCCCCGGCAGCAGTTCTTTTTTGTCCCTCGCCATCAGGCAGACCGCAGCCGCAAGATTTCCTCCTGCGCTGTCGCCCATGATCGTGACATTTTCCGGCGTTACCTCCGGCAGAATCTCCCCGCGCAGCATTGCCTGGGCGGCGGCGTAGCAGTCTTCTAAGCCTGTCGGGAAACGATGCTCCGGTGCAAGACGGTATTCTACCGATACAACAATCTGCCCCGTCGACTGCGCCATGCGCGCGCAGACACGGTCGTATGTCTCCACACTCTCGGTTGTCCAGCCGCCGCCATGGAAGAACAGAATCGCTTCTTTTGCACCATGCTCCTCCATTTTTTCATCCGGGAAGAACAGCCGAATCGGAACCTTGTAGTCCCCATTATATATTTCCATATCCAATTTTCGCAGAAAAATACGGATCGGATCCAGCTTCTTGATATCGGCAAGCCGACGGGCGGATTCTACTTCAATTCCGCCGTAGGACAATACATTTAAAATGGCTTTGACTGCTTTTTTCATTCACTCTCTCCTCTGTTGCTATTTTTCTGCTTCTGTTTTTCGTCTAGTTGCAATGTACTGCTTCAAAAATTCATACATCTGCTCATCGGTCGGTGGGCAGCCTTTCAGATTGTATTTAAACCCTGAAGTACAACTTCCCACACCAAGCGCCCCGCTCTTTCCCCGGTATCCCTGCCCGATGCAGATTTTTTCGTGGAGTTCCTGCAGCAGTCCTTCCTCCTTCAGCCGGTCGAGCGCCGGGATCAGATAGCCGTAGCAGGCACTGCAGGACTCAACTTCCTCTACGGCATCCTGCAGTTCCACGATCTTCCGTTTTTCCGTAATCACTCTTTTTTCACCAATTTCGCCAATTTGGCGGATTGAAAGCCGTGTGAGATCAGCGCTGCCCACGCCCAACTCTTCTGCCATTTTGACATACGGGACATCTTCTGGCTTATAATGCAGTTCCGCGCAGACATATGCATCGATCAACACCGGATCTAACCCAGCGAAAAGGCGATTCATGATAAACGGATTACCGCCATCCTCAAAGTCAAGGTCTCCGCAGATATTATCCACCAAAATAAAATCCTGATGAATCCCCAGCCCCAGATGCGCAATTGGCCGATGAAGTCCCATGGCATGAAAATGACGTTTTTCTTTATTCGGCAAGAGACCTTTCATGTTTTTCAGTGCGCAGGTAATTTTAGTCTGGCAATGGCCTTTCATGACCGGGACATTGATCATAAAATCCACCTTTTTCGCACATTCGCAAATCTGAAGTTCCATATCACCACACTGCACCGGCATGCTTTTTTCCTTCTGCGCATCGATAAGCGGAACGCCGTACTGTTCCGAAAGCATACGGTATCCACAGACCTCAAACGATTCCTCCGTCTTATCTCCCACCCAGGAGCCTTCCATGATTTGAAGGTTAGTAAATCCGTTTTCCTGAAGATATTCGATGATCCCCGCAACCACCTCCGGATGTGTCGTCCCTCCAAACTCCGCCGGGACAGGTGCTACCAGATTTGGCTTAATACCGATGAGACTGACCTTCGAAGGAATGAGCGTAGCTAAGGCACATTTGTTCAAAAGCTGTTTTGTCATTTCTTTATATTCCATTCCCTGTATCTGGATAATTTCGTTTTTATTCATTTGGTATTGCGGCCCCTTTATTCTAATTTGATTTTTTCTGACATTCGATATTCTTTAGTATATAATAGTTACTGCTTTCTTTCAACTCATCCAAAAACAAAATCATTTCCTGTGAACTGTAACCATTCCCGTCAGCTCCAGCTTCATAGAAAATTAAGCACTGTATGCTTGTAAGATTTCCAATCGCATTGTATAATAAACGGAAGACGGTACACAGAAAAAGTACCTCATCAGAAAGGAACTGACATGAGTTTTGAAGATGATTTAAAGGATGTCGGCGACAGTATTGGAAAGCTTGTGGATAATGCTGTGAATTCTCAGGATTTTCAGGAATTAAACCGGAAGATTTCAGACACCATCAACCAGTTTGTCTACCCCAACCGGAAGGGACCATTCCGTGCAAATGGCACACAGGAGCCGTCCCGCGGCTATTCCGCAGATACTTCCTACAGCAGCCAGCATTCTTCCCATAATAATACAGCGCAGCAGACCGGACCGCATCACTATTCCTACGGGCCGGGAGGCACGATGCCGGGTAAGAGCGCGAACCCGGTTCCCAAACCTTCCCATACCTGGCAGACCCCACAGAATACGGAATGGAACAGCCGCATACAGGAACGCCGTGTACTGCGCGAACGCTTTATGCCCTCCACCGATCTTGCACTTGTCGGCGGATTTCAGACGGCCGCCGGCTGGGGTGTCACCGGACTGTTCGGCTGCTGCACAGCGCTTAGTCTGTATTCCTTATTTGCAGGTCCAGACAACAGCGCGCTGATTCCTTCTCTTATTTTTGCCGCATTTACCATCGGCGGCGGCATTCTTCTGAAAAAGGGAAGTAAAAACCGGCGTCTGGTCCGCCATTTCCGCCAGATCTGTACGCTGCTCGGCACAAAGGAATATATTTCCACGAAAGAACTCTGCGACAGTATGCACTGTGAGAAAGGTGAGCTTCTGACCGATATTACGACCATGATTGATAAATCCATGCTGCGCCAGGGCCACCTCGACGAGAATGGTACCTGTCTGATGGTAACAAATGACTGCTACGACCAGTACCGCGCAATGCTCGCCAGCCAGAAGGAACAGCAGATTGCTGAGCAGAAAGCACGTGAACAGCTGGAGGCCTCCGGTGTAACGCCGGAATACCAGCAGATGCTGGAAGAATGTGAATCTTATATTCAGAAGATCCATCAGTGCAACCTGGATCTGCCGGGTGAAGTCATCACAGCCAAGCTGAGCCGTCTAGAAACGGTTGTTACCCGGATTCTCGAGGAGGCAAAAAAGCGCCCAAAAGAAGCCGCCGCCCTGCGGAAATTTATGGATTACTATATGCCGACAACCTGGAAGCTGCTCGACGCTTACCGTTCCTTTGAGAACGAACCAATTCAAAGCGACAATATCCTCCGAACCAAGAAGGAAATCGAGGACACACTGGATACCATCAATGCCGCATTCGAAAAGCTGCTTGATGATCTGTTCCAGACAACGGCATGGGATATTTCTTCTGATATCTCTGTTCTGCAGACGATGCTGGCGCAGGAGGGACTGACAAATCAGGCAGGTCCTTCAACGCAGGATATTGAGCCGCTTCACATGTAACTATTCAAAGCTATACAATTGAAATCAAATCACCGGTTACGTTTCCGTACCGAAGAAAAGGAGAATAGAAAACATGAATGATTTTGTAAAGGACACCACTGAAATTCCAAGCTTAAGTTTCGGCACTCCGGAGCCGGAACCGGAACTTCCGGTACAGCAGCCGGAAGAAAAGAAAGAGGTCATGGATGATTCTGTTCTGTCCGACGAACAGAAAGCCATGGTGGATGCCTTTGTTTCCCAGATTGATCTTGCCAATACAAACGGCATTCTGCAGTACGGTGCCGGTGCACAGAAGAAAATGGCAGACTTTTCCGAGAAAACGCTGGAGAACGTCAGAAGCAAAGATCTCGGGGAAATCGGCGATCTGCTCACCTCTGTTGTGACAGAGCTGAAAACGTTTGACGCAGAAGAAGAAAAGGGACCATTCTCTTTCTTTAAGAAAAGCACGAACAAAATCAATGCAATGAAAGCGAAGTATGACAAGGCAGAGGTGAATGTCAATAAAATCTGTGACGTGCTCGACGGCCACCAGCGGCAGCTTCTGAAAGACATTGCCATTCTGGATCAGATGTATGCACAGAACCTGAATTATTTTAAAGAGCTGACCATGTACATTCTCGCTGGAAAGAAAAAGCTGGAGCTGGTACGTTCCACAGAACTCCGTGATCTGCAGAATAAAGCGCAGATGACCGGAAAGGCCGAAGATGCACAGGCTGCCAAGGATCTCGAAGATCTCTGCAACCGATTTGAGAAGAAACTGTATGATCTGGAACTGACCCGTATGGTTTCGATCCAGACAGCGCCGCAGATCCGCATGATTCAGAACAGCGATTCTGTAATGGCCGAAAAGATCCAATCCACACTCGTCAACACCATTCCGCTCTGGAAAAACCAGATGATCATTGCACTCGGCGTTCATCACTCGACTGAGGCTGCCAAAGCACAGCGCCAGGTTTCGGATATGACAAATGAGCTTCTGAAAAAGAATGCGGAGAATCTGAAGATGGCAACGATCGAGACTGCAAAAGAATCTGAGCGCGGTATCGTCGATATGGAAACCTTAAAACAGACGAACCAGAGCCTGATCTCTACCCTCGATGAAGTGATGAAGATTCAGGAGGACGGCCGCCAGAAACGTGCCGCCGCTGAAGTTGAGCTGGTACAGCTCGAAAATGATATTAAGAAAAAAATGCTGGAGCTTTCTGCAGGCGGACAGCACTGATACTTTTTGTATCCTATATGAAAAAAACGGAGAAGCCGCTTTTTCTGTGGTTTCTCCGTTTTTTACGTCCTGTCTTACCCTTATCTCGGGCGTTCTGCCTTTTCATTCTTTCTTCGGTATTCCGTGAAATAAAATTCAATATCAAAGCAGGTCTGCTCATCACCCTCTTCTACCATCTCCCAATCCGGTGATTCGTCAAGATCCTCAAAGAAGGTATCCGCCTGATACGTCATGTCAATTCGTGTGACGTATGCCGTATCACAGTATGGGAGAAGCTGACGGTAAATTTCTCCGCCGCCCGCAACATAAATATCGTCGTCCTCATACGGCTTTAACACTTCCATCAGCTCTTTGATACTGTGGACAACGGTTGCGCCGCGGACAGTCCATTCTGGATCACGGCTTAAAATAATATTCGTTCTGCCTTTTAACGGCTGGCCTGCCGGGAGTGTAGCAAGTGTCTTTCTTCCCATCACGACAACGTGTCCCATCGTAGTTTCACGGAAGAACCGCAGATCAGACGGAATACTTACCAGCAGCCGTCCCTGATATCCCAGACCCCATTTGCGGTCCGCACTTAAAATTGCTTTCATTTTGTTTCCTCTTTCTGTGTTATTTTCTCATCCATACTGCCGGAACGGAACCCTTCCAGATCCATCGTCAGGTAAGAAAAGCCGAGCTTTTTCAGATATGCAATCATTTCTTCTCTCTTCTCAAGCACTTCCCCCATACGCTCCGGTGCAATTTCAAGACGCACCACATCGCCATGTACACGCAGGCGGAGATTCTCTTCCGCACCGAACAGCGTATGAAGCCATGCTTCGCCGTCCGCAATCCGATCCAGAACGTCATAGTTAATTTCTGCCCCGTAGGGAAGGCGTGTCGCCATACATGGAGTGGATGGACGGTGTGCTACGGAAACGCCGTACTTTGCAGCAAGTGCTTTTACCTCTGTTTTTGTCACATGACACGCTGCAAGCGGGCTGATGACACCATATTCTCTCAGCGCTTTTCGCCCCGGCCGGTAGACATGAAGGTCATCCTCATTTGTTCCGTCGAGTACCTGGGTGACACCGTGATCGCGGGCAAATTCCAGAAGTTTCCCAAATAGATAGTGCTTACAGAGATAGCAGCGGTTTTCCGGATTGTAACGGATTGCCTCCTGCTCCAGCTCATCAACAAAAAGGACCTCATGAACAGCGCCAACCTCCTTTGCTACTCTTGTCGCTGTCTCCAGGTCGCAGGGCGGATGCAGCCGTGTCTGAAAGGTTACTGCATAAACCTTTGTTCCATATTTTGCAGATGCATCCATGACAAGCTTCAGCAGCAGACTGCTGTCCACACCGCCGGAGAATGCCAGACAGAGATCCTGTTTTGCAATCTCGTCAAGTTGGGTAAGCAATGCCTTTTCCTTATTCTGCATATCTGTTTTCTGTTCTGTCCGGTTCTTTTTCTTTTCCTGTAATTCCATCGTATCTGTCTTCCTTTCCTGTAAAATGGCCGATGTCTTCTTATCAGAAAATCCATCGGCGGCACTGCTGCCCCGATGGATTTTCTCATACAGGTATTCCTGTTCTATTTTTTATCGATATGTCGGATCGCTTCCGAAAGCACCGCCTGTCCAGGTATAACGGGTCGGGTTTGTCAGCGGATAATCCAGATTGTCGCCAATGCGGACCGTTGTTCCGCTGCTGACGTTATCATAAATCCATTTTGCATCGATTGCAGTCAGTCTGACACAACCATGTGACATCGGTGATCCCAGGGAATTAAAGTCTACGGCAGAGATCATATTCAGATCCGGTGTGCTGCTTGCTACGCCATGGAAGTAAACAGCGTCATAAATCTGTGATACATATGGTGCCCAGCACACATAATCTTCACCTCTCATTTGCTTCTTTTTCAACTGCCAGCCGATTTTATATGTTCCTGCTGCAGTGTAACTGATTGGATTTCCTACGGAGCAGATCATTGATTTGATCGGGGTATCGTAAGAACCGGTTGCACTGTTATAGCCGTAAATGGTGACACGTCCGCGGGTTCTGTCTACTGTAATGTATTTGGATGACGGATTGAAGATGCTTGTCACATCCTCCATCAGAGAACCGTCTGCTTTGCGGTAACGGCGGTATTTTCCGATGTACTCCCATCCTTCCGTGATTCTGCGTCCGGAAGCATCGAATTTGTACTGTTTTCCATTGATCGTAGCGGTGCAGTTCTGATATCTTCCGCCCCAGCTGCGGAAATAATACTGAGAACCGTTCAGTGTCAGCCACTGATCATGGTACATGCCGCCCCAGCTCTTGAAGTAGTACCAGTTCTTATCATGAAGAATCCACTCGTCATGTGCCATGCCGCCCCAGCTCTTCATGTAATAATAGTTACCGTCATGGTAAACCCAGCCGGTCAGCATTTTTCCATCTTTATCCAGATAATAATAATTTTTATCATAGAGGAACCAGCCTTTTTGCGTCCGTTTGGTTCCATCTGCATTAAACCAGTACCAGGTATCGCCGGACTTGCCCCATTCGTTTTTATACATACCACCCCAGCTCTTGAAGTAGTATTTTCCATCGAGCCATTCATTGGCAAGCATGGTTCCATCGGATTTCAGATAATACTTATTTCCTTTGTAGGTCAGCCAGCCGCTGGTATATTTTTTTCCATTTCCGTCAAAATAATACCATACATTGTTGACTTTTGCCCATGCGTTTTTGTAGGCCGCACCCCAGCTGCGGAAGTAATAGGTGTTATCCAGCCACTCATTAAAAGCCATTTTTCCATCGGCTTTCAGATAATAGCTGTTTCCATTGTAATCCAGCCAGGAATTCGTCAGCAGTTTTCCGCCGTCTGCAGTTGCCCAGTACCAGATTGTCTGCGTGCTGGTTTTAATTTTTTTCCATCCTGTTGTCGTCGAAACGGCTCCGTCAGCACCAACGTAATAATAATTTCCATTATAGCTTCCAACATCGTTGACACACATGCCGCCCCAGCTCTTGAAGAGATACATGGTTCCGTTCACATTCAGCGCGTTGTCTTCCATATGACCGTCTTCATGGAGATAATATTTATTTCCATCGTAATTGAACCAGCCTGTCCGTACGCCGCCCCAGCTGCAGAAGCTGTACCATTTTCCATCAATCTGTGCCCAGCCGGATTTATTTTTCTGATTACCGGTTTCCATCTCGAAACTTCCATCTTTCAAATTTCCGTTTGCATCAAAGGAAGCTGGTTTCATATAGTAGATTGCTGTATCTACCTTTTGCCATCCTGAAAGAAGTTCCCCTGTTTCCGCATCCACTAAGTACCAGTTAGAGCCAACCGTCAACCAGCTTACCGTACGATCTCCCTGCTGATACGCATTGTGATTTCCAAGAGATACAGTGCTGTCTTCTGCATTCAGATAATAGGTATGCGTTACATTGTTTTCATCAACAACAGTCTGGAAACCTGCCTCTTTTACGCGGGTTCCATCATTGCCAAACAGATATGTTACATCTCCTACTTTCTGAGTTGTGCTCCAGACTGCATAGCCTTCTTCATCGGCATAGTAATCATCCACACTGCCATCCTCAAATTTGATGGTAACAAGTTCATTTCTTTTCAGTTCCGGTGCAAATACTTTTCCTTCACAAATACCCTGCTGTCTCGAACCAAGTTCATCTTTTGCAGGATCTTCCCCTTCTGTCTCAAAGTAGTAGATTCCGGTTTTTCCATCTTCATCCGTCAGCTCTACTTCACCGGTCAGCATATAGCCATTTTCGTCAAACGCATAATCGACGCCGTCGATTTCTATTGGTCCGGTAGCAGCTACCACCTTATTATTCTCATCCAGAACTCCGTACTGAAACTGTTTCTTTCCATCTTTTTCAACGCTGTTCCAGCCTTCCTTCAGATTACTTACTTCCGGAGCCGGAGTTGCGCTCGGCGTCGGTGTCTCGGAAGGGGTCTCAGTTGGTGTTGCGGTCGGTGCTTCGGTTGGAGCCGGAGTCTCACTCGGTGTAACCTCTGGGGTCTCAGTTGGCGCCGGAGTCGGAGTCGTTTCTTCGTCTTCGGCCTGAGCTACAGTATCACTTTCCGAATTTACCGGTAATGGACTGGTTTCTGTAGAAGCTGCATATGCACCGGCTGGTGTAACACTTACCATGACGCCAAGTACGGCTGCGGCCAGAAACTTTCTTTTCATTCTTATTCATCCTCCCATTTTTTTACTCTTATACAATTTATAGCTTACTACATTTTTCCATCTATTTCAAGTTATCCGCCGGTAAAATACCTTACAAATTTCTTATGGTTTTTTCCTGTTTTTCGGGCAGAAAAAACCTCCTGACCCCGGTTTTCTGACCGGAAACAGAAGGCTTTTTACTGTTCTTTTATTCGTTTACCGTGGTAGATCCATAGATCTCTGTCTGAAGTCTCGAGATGGTTGCTGCGAAGTCCGGAACAAGCATCTCACCCTTGCTGGAGTACAAGTCGTCGTACGGTACACGGCTCTGTACAATCTCGTAGGACAGAATTGTCGGCAGCTCTCCGATCAATGTCATCAATGTAGACTGATCAATGTTATGGGTAACACTTGGAAGAATGGTATCCGCCAGTGCACTCAGTTCTGTTACGCTTGACGATTTCATTTTCTGCATCATCTTGCTTAAAACCTCTCGCTGACGCTCCGTTCTCTGATAATCAGAATTTCCAACGTAACGGATTCTTGCATATGCAACTGCCTGATAGCCATCCACATGCTGCTCTCCGCCTGCTGTATACTGATGGGCGGAAGCATCCACATTACGGAGTCTGCACATTTCATCAACATATTGGTTCGCTACACGGATTTCATCATCGCTCGGCGAAAGCTCGATTCCGCCGATGGCATCGATAATGTCAATCATGGAATCGAAGTCAACACTTGCATAATTGTCAATCGGCAGTTTGTAGTTGTCCTCGATGGTTCGTACAACCAGCGGACCGCCGCCATATGCGCAGGCTGCATTCAGTTTTTTCACACCGACATCCGGGATATTTGCATACAGGTCACGCATAAAGGATGTCATGTGGATCTGTTTTGTATCTTTATTGATGGACATCAGAATCATGGAATCGGAGTTTCCATACCACGTTTTGTCACGACGGTCAACACCGATCAGCAGAATGTTGTACACGTTATTGTTGTTTGGAAGTTCAATGTCCTGTGTCTCATTTAAAATCTCAGACTGCAGGGCATCCGTCTCCTCATCAGTCAACCCGGTACTTTCGGTCTCAACCTCTGTGGATTTGTTGATCGTGATTTTATCATCGCTTACGTAGTTACTCTTGCTGTAATAGTGATTGATTACAGCATAGACACCGACGAGCACAACCAGTACAACTACGAGAAGGATGGTGAGCACATTAACCCAGCCGAATTTCTTCTTTTTCTTTCCTGAGGAATGGCGTCTTTCCGGGATTTCATCCTCGTCATCATATTCTTTTCTCATAACGACCTCTTTCATTTTCTTATTTTCCGGTATTTTCCAGCCGGATATCGTTTATAATATAGTCAAAAAACGGACTGCTGTCAAGTGTGCAGTCCGTTTTGATTGATTTCCGTTTGCAGTTCTTTTTCCTGCCGCTGCATTTTCTCCCACTGGTTCAGTGCAGCCTCAATGACTTTGTCCATATCGTAATACTTGTATTCTCCAAGTCTTCCGCCAAAGATAACCTTCTCTTCTTTTTCCGCAAGTGCGGCATATTTCTGATAAAGTTCCTGGTTTCTGGTATCATTCACCGGGTAGTACGGCTCCATCCCCTCTTTCCAGTCGGTGGAATACTCTCTGGAAATGACGGTCTTTTTCTGGGTTCCGAATTCGAAATGCTTGTGTTCGATCACACGCGTATACGGTGTCTCCCGATCGGTGTAGTTTACTACAGCCACGCCCTGATAATTGTCGGTATCCAGCACTTCTGTTTCAAAGCGCACCGTACGGTATTCCAGCTTGCCAAGTGCATAATCGTAAAACGCATCAATCGCTCCGGTGTAAATCACTGTCTCACCCATCGCCAGGTACTTTTCTTTATCTTCCAGAAAATCAACACCTGTCTGTACATCCGCTTTTTCAAAAAGCCGCTCTGTCAGAACGTTATAGCCGCCAATTGGAATTCCCTGATAAAGGTCATTGAAATAGTTGTTGTCATACGTAAAGCGCACCGGAAGCCGTTTGATGATAAAGCTCGGCATGCTCACTGCAGTCTCTTCCCCACTGCTTTTCTGTATAACCCTTAACCAGCTTTTCATAAATATCTTTTCCAACCAGTTTGATCGCCTGCTCTTCCAGATTTTTCGGCTCTCCCGGAACAGCTTTTCTCTGCTCTTCGATGATTGTTTTCGCCTCTTCCGGTGTGCGGATTCCCCACATTTTACTGAAGGTATTCATATTGAACGGCATATTATAAATTTCGCCTTTGTAGTTGGCAATCGGCGAGTTTGTATAACGGTTGAATTCTGCCAGCGAATTGACAAACTGCCACACCTCTTTATTCGAAGTATGGAAAATATGCGCTCCATACTTGTGTACATGAATTCCCTCGATTTCTTCGCAGTAAATATTTCCGCCTGTATGATCTCTTCGTTCCAGTACAAGACAGCTTTTCCCTGCCTGACCAGCAAGATAAGCAATCACTCCGGAATACAGACCGGCGCCAACCAGAACATAATCATATTTCTTCATTGTTCTTTCTCCTTACAGTTCTTCCCCAAGTCCCGTCCGGATGGAATTGACAAGGAACTGCAGAGCTTCCTCCTCGTCCTCTCCCTCGCAGAACAGCTCAATTTCGTCTCCGCATTTGACGCATGCGCCAAGGACGCTTAAGACGCTCTTTGCATTTGCTGTATTTCCATCTCCGTAGTGGAATGTAATAGATGATTTAAACTGCATTGCCTGTTTGCACAGGGTTCCGGCCGGGCGAAGATGAAGGCCGGTTGGATTTTTCACGGTCACTTTTCCGCTTACCATTGGTTTCCCTCCTAATTTGTTCCTGTCGTTTTATTTGCTACTGCTTTTTCTTTGATATGAATCGTTGTCTTGACACTGTCTACGAGCTCATAGCCATCCGGCAGTGTGATTTTTACCGGTACCTCGTAATCCCCGACACCCATTCCATTCAGATCTATGGATGCGTTGATCTGGGAAGTATCTAATTTGGCCAGATTTTTGTCCGATGCTTTAATGCGGATTGCAAGCTGTGTCTGATCATACAGAACGGTATAAGTGGACTGAAGATTGCCCGTCTCGATCTGATCGACATCAAGTTCAAATTCCCTGCTCTCATTCGGCATAACCGTTACGTGAACGGTAACGGATGCAGACGAACTGGAAGATACTTTCAGATCTGTCACATCGGCGAGAACATCGCTTAAGTCAACCGTCGTCTCCACATCGGAGCGCTGTCCTGCAACGGAGGTATAGTCTTCCGGAATTTCAATCGTATTGCCTTCATCCGCCAGCTTTGCAAGTGCCTCCTCGGATCCGGCAACGGTGATTTCCTCCGGTGTGGTATAGATATTTTTAATCTGATAGCCGTCTGCCGGAGTTCCGCTGTACAGTGCACTCAGCTTAATACCGGATACACGGCGCCACAGTTCAATATCCACATCCACCTGCGGGGAGCCGCTGTCGAAATTCAAAAATTCCATCTGGGATTCCGGCATCTCATCCTGGTTTTTATCAATAATCATCAGATCCGCCGTGACGGTTCCGGAATTCCGCATATTGGTTACATCTACTTTTGCCACCACACTGCTGATCTTATTGATCAGGGACGTCGGGCCGGAAATGGTGATGCTCTCCGGATCGGAAGTCATCGTTCCCACTTCGTAATCTTTTGCCGGTTTCGTATTTCCTGCGTCAATTGTGATCGGGAATTTTTCGCTGTCCACATCCTCGATTTCCACAGGGATCGTTGCTGTCACTGTGCTCAGTTTTTCCTGTTTTACCATGGAGCACGCTGCCTTGATCGGCACATAAACCGGGTTTGTATCCATCGTCACAATCTGGGTCAGATCGGCCGTGACGGTGATATCCGATGCCTTCAGCCGGCTGACAACCGAGTTGTTGTCCGTGACAGTAACCGTGACCGTCTGGTATTCCTCCGCAATCTGGTATGTTTTCTTTCCGGCTGCGATGTAGGCTTCATTGGTCACCTGCACGGGGACATCAAAGCGCTCTTTCACAATCGGGTCATTCACACTGACCACAACGTACCAGATTACAATGGCAATCAGGATAGAAAGAATTTTCAAAGGGAGATTGTTCAGAAGCTTTTTCAGAATTTTCTTTTTCATTTCTTCTCTCCCTCCACTTTCTGACGCATTCCGCGGATATGCCATCCTTTCTTCTCTTCCGGTTTTTTCGCGAGCTTCTGGATTTTGTGAAGCTGCTCCCGAAGGTCACTCGGTGTTACTGCCGTGTGGAGTTCTCCGCCGGAAGCATACGACACATTTCCGGTTTCCTCGGAGACAATAATCGTAAAGGAATCCGTCACCTCACTGATGCCGACACCTGCACGGTGGCGTGTTCCAAGATTCTTGTTCAGATCCATGTTGTCGGACAGCGGCAGGTAACATGTTGCTGCCGTGACACGGTTGTTCCGTACAATCACGGCTCCGTCGTGCAGCGGCGTATTGTGTTCGAAAATATTGATCAGCAGCTGGCTGGTCAGAACGCCGTCAATCGGGATTCCGGTCTTTTCATATTCCTCCAGGGTGATGGTCTTTTCGATGACGATCAGCGCTCCGGTCTTTACTTCTCCCATTTCAAAACTGGCCCTTACCAGTTCATTGATGGTTTTGTCACTGAACCGTTCATTTTCCTCCTGGCCGCTCGCAAAAGAAATGGCAGACAGCGGATTCTTTTCTCCAATCTGCTCGACCACTCTTCGAAGCTCCGGCTGAAAGATAATTACAACCGCTGTGATCGCCGCCCCGCCGATGTTTCCGAACAGCCACAGAATCGTCTGCATTTTCAGCACGTTTGCAATGATGACAAAGACACCAATCAGAAAAATACCTTTCATCAGCGTATAGGCCTTTGTATTCTGCAGCCAGCGGATCAGGTGATAGACGAAAAATGCAATGAGCAGAATCTGCACAATATCAATCAGTTCAATTTGTTTTGGCAGCCCGTAGTCTGCCGTTCTTGTGACAATCCAGTTCCACACGCCACGCACACTGTCACTTCCTTTCTTTTCCCCCGACCGGTTTTCTTCTGATTTTCAAAATTCTTTTAAAGATCCTTTAAGGTGTCCTCCAGCATGCTCTTATAATCCACATCCTGATAATCGCCCTCGTCCAGCGGCGGAATTTCTTCTTCCTGAATTTCTTCTGTTTCGTTTATTTCTTCTGTTTCGTTTATTTCTTCTATTTCTTCTTTTTCCTCGATCTCATCAAGATCCCTGCTGTTCCCGGATTCTTCTGTATGTCCAAGATTTGCCAGAGCATCGAGTTCCTCGTCTGTCAGATCCGGTTCTTTTTTCTTTTCATTCCGAATATAAGTCACACAGCGCTGTGCCTTTGTCACATTGAATTTTGGAACGGCTTTTACGTAGTAATAATAATCGTCGTCATCATATTCCAGGTATTCTGTCCGGGTGTAGTCTGCACCGAACAGGAAAAACTCCAGAACAAATCCAACCAGACAGCCGGCCGCCGCCCCGATCAGAACCATCGGGAGTGCAATCTGTACATCCAGTGCCAGGCTTCCGGCAATCATAATAACCGCATAGGCAACCGAACCTGCCACAATGGAAATCTGCCATGCATAGTCCGCACTGCTGTGGCGGATTGCATTGACAAGAAGTACGGTCAGTGCGCAGGCGATCAGAACCAGCAGCATTTCCTCATTGCGGAAGAGGCCGTTGAAAAATTCCTGTACGACTGCCGTGATCTCCGGTGCTTCCGCCGCATGAAGCAGCGGCTCCATTTTTCCGTGAATCATGTCGCACATATAGTAGACAACGACACCGCAGGCTGCTGAAAATGCAGAGAGCGGCGTGCCGGCAAGACCATAGGCAACCGGAACGGCAGATGGCACGTGAAGCCAGAATGCGAGCGGTGTCAAAAGGAGTGCCGGCGCATCCTTCGGCACAAAGCGAAGATATAGAAACCAGAGCACCAGCAGAACCAGCGCCGCAAGACCCGCGATTACCATGTGAAGTGCAAAGCAGTGGCCGATGATCACCAGCATTGCAAGGAAAACCATTCCATTCAATGGCAGGATAGCGCAGATCAGTGACAGAATCAATACCACATACATGCTGTTCAGCATCTTCAGATAGCCGAGATTGGAATTAATACCACGAAATACAGCAAGAGCGAGCAGAAATTTCACAATCGGAAGTACGATTCCGCTGCAGGAGCCGTAAAACTCTTTTAATTTTTCTTTCAGTTCGATCAATACTGTCATGTTTCCCTCCTCCTGCGCCCGGATTTCTTCCCGCTTTTTTCCTGTTCCTCATATATGTTCTGCAGGTCATCCAGCTCTTTTCCATACCATTTCAGCTTTTTCTGTGCTCCCTGGTAACGGATCGTGCTGATCACATACACGGCAATGGAATAGACTGCCAGAAAACACAGATAGGACGCGATCAGACACCCTGCTGCAAACTGCAGGTCGATTGTGTCTATCTCGTCCACCAACCATTCAATATGATATAAGACTGCAACCGCAAGTACCAGAATGTATCCGATGGAAGCCAGAAAAAAATTTTTCAGAAGCTCTTTCCGATGTAATTCACTCCGAAAATATGCGGCCGATTCGTAAGGCATTTTTTTCTTCATTTTTTTTCGCAAAAAAGCCAGTTTTGTCATCTGACGAATCCTTTTTTCGTCCAACATGCCTCTTGGTCTCCTCTTCCCGTTCTAAATTATGTTTATTTTACCATATGTTTCCGATATTGGAAAGCTATTCTCAAAATATTCACACACTATTTTACAATTGCCGCACAAACAAAATCCACCTGTTCTGCTCCATTCACTTTCAACAGTGACGCAATGGCATCAACCGTGCTTCCCGTTGTGAAAATGTCATCTACCAGAAGAATCCGGCAGTATTTCATCTGTCCCGGCTTTGCCAATGCAAAAGCTCCCTCCAGGTTTTTCCGCCGCTCGGCGGGACTAAGCTCTTTCTGGCGTTTTGTTTTTTTCACACGGCGGATCAGGCGGGCATTCATGGGAAGTTCCATTTCTTCTGCCAGCTTTTCTGCAAATACCTCCGCCTGATTGTAGCCGCGCTGCCGCTGTCTCGCCGGATGAAGCGGCACCGGAACGAGCACCTCCGGATTTCTTCTCTGGATCTGCTTTCCCACATAGAAAAACGCCGCGTGAGCATAAAATCCGGCGTATTCCTGCCGTTCATGATATTTGAACCGCATCAGGGAAGCCTCAAGTTCCCCGTGGTAACCGTACGGCGCAAAACCGCGGTCGAAGCTGTGCCTCGTTCTGCTGCAGTCCCGGCAGAACTCTTCCTCACTGCCCACGGGTTTCCCGCATTTTTTGCACCGCGCGCCCAGAATCGGATGGATCTTTTCCACACAATTCCGGCATAGATACGGCTCCTCACGTGACAGCAGTCCGTCACAGATGGGACATCGTCTCGGATAAACTGCGTTTAAAAGCCAGTTTCCTGTTTTATTTTTTTCTTTCATGTAACCTGCGCTTTCCCTTATCCACTCTGCCGGATGCAGCCGCATCCATGCCCCGGAAAAACGTGTTTACGCGTTTTCTTCCCGCATTTCCCAGATTCTTCTGGCGAGCGTTGTATACCGGTTCGCCTCGATATGATTTCCGATCATTGCCTGGAATGTCACATCACTTCCAACGATGGTGACGCACTTTCTGGCTCTCGTCACGGCCGTATACAAAAGATTCCGCGTCATCAGCATGCGCGGGCCGCCGAGCAGCGGAATCACAACCGCCGGGTACTCGCTTCCCTGCGCTTTATGTATCGTTGTGGCGTAGGCGAGCTCCAGCTCGTCCGCCTGTTTGAACGTATAGTCTGCGAATTTTCCTTCCTCAAACTCCACAGTGATCACCTCGGTATACGGGTTGATGCTCCGGATCATGCCGAGGTCTCCGTTGAATACACCCATACCGCGCTCCGCCACGATTCCGTTGATGCCGCGGATTTCCCACTCCATCTGGTAATTGTTGCGGATCTGCATGACCTTGTCGCCCTCGCGGAGGATATTACCTCCATTTTCCCGCTCGGCTTTGTCCGGTGCGGGCGGGTTCAGGTATTTCTGCAGAATCTGATTCAGATTTTCCACGCCGAGTGCACCTTTCCGCATCGGAGTCAGAATCTGGATATCCTGCGGGCGGGCATCCACATAACGCGGCAGTTTCTGGGACACCAGCGTCACCAGCACTTTCCAGATCACGTTGACATCGTACCGTTTCAAAAAGAAGAAATCTTTGCTCTTATTGTCCAGTATAACCTCTTCCCCATTATGGATCTTATGTGCATTGACAACAATATCGCTCTGGGATGCCTGCCGGAAAATGTGCGTCAGGCAGACAATCGGAAAGCATTCCGAACGGATCAGATCCCGGAGGACACTGCCCGGGCCGACACTTGGAAGCTGGTTCTGGTCTCCCACCAGAATCAGCCTTGTTCCCGGCACAATCGCGGAAAGAAGGGCATGCATCAGGTGGATATCAACCATCGACATCTCATCAATGATGATGACATCCGCGTCGAGCGGATTATCTGCGTTCCGCTCAAAATGCACATTTGCCGAGGAGTCATCCACATTTCCCGTCAGTTCCAGAAGACGATGGATCGTGCATGCCTCACAGCCAGTTGCCTCTGTCATTCGTTTCGCCGCTCTTCCGGTCGGCGCTGCCAGGAAAATGTCGAGGCCTTCTGCCTCAAAATAATGGATCATCGCATTGATGGTCGTCGTTTTTCCGGTTCCGGGACCTCCGGTCAGGATCATAAGACCGCTGTATGCCGCCTCAACGACTGCCGTCTTCTGCATCTCATCCAGCTCGATCTGATATTTTTTCTCGATCTTTCCGATCCGCTTTTCGATTGCCTCACGGTCTTCCTCGCATGTAATATTCAGCTCATGCAGCATGCGCGCCGTACTCAGTTCCAGATAATAATACTGGCTGGCGTACACAATCCGCAGCGGCTCATCCCCTTCCCGTTCGGCCGGGAGCTCGCGGATGACCGTTTTTTTGTCGATTGCCATATCCTGCAGAGATTTCTGCATCCGCTCCGGTTCTACGCCGAGAAGTTCCTGCCCTCTCCGAAGCAGCACCGGTTCCGGCAGATAGACATGGCCTTCTGCCGTCGCCTGATTCAGCACATACGAAAGACCGCTCTTGATGCGGAATTCGCTGTCCACGGCAATCCCGATTTTTCCGGCAATCTCATCCGCCGTCCGAAATCCCACGCCTGCGATATCTTCCGCCATTTTATACGGGTTTTCCTTTAAAATCCGGTACACATTGTCCCCGTACTGCTGATAAATCTTTGCACCGAGATTCAGTGCAATGCCATATCCCGAGAGGAAAATCATCGCATTCTGCATTTCGGCTTTTTCTGCCACCTGCTGTGCAATTTCACGCGCTTTCCGCTCGCTGATTCCCTTTACCTCCGCGAGGCGCTCCGGCTCTTCCTCGATGATCCGAAGCGTATCGTCACCGAAGCGGCGCACAATTCTTGCCGCCAGCGCCGCACCGACTCCTTTGATCGCACCGGAACCGAGATACCGCTCCAATGCAACAGAATCCTGTGGAACTTTCGTCTCATAGGATTCAATGCGGAACTGCTTTCCATAGGCAGCATGTTCAATATAATCTCCGGAAGCCTCGATCAGCTCGCCCTCTCCGATCATCGGAAGCGTGCCGACGCATGTCAGCTCGCGCCCCTTCATGCTCAGATTCAGGACGGTATAGCCGTTCTCCTCATTTCGGAAAATAATGTGTTCTACGTAGCCTTCTACTTTTTCTTTTTCACTCATCTTTTATCAAAACTGGCTTTCAAATTCATTCATCACTTCGCGGTACTGGCCGGTTCCAAGCGCAACGACGCTCGCCGGATTTTCTGCTGTCACGGTATTGATGCCGGTCCGCTCCTGGATCAGCTCGTCCATTCCGGCAAGGAGACTGCCGCCTCCGGTCAGGATAATGCCGCGGTCGGAAACATCGGATGCCAGTTCCGGCGGCGTTTTTTCCAGTACGGCACAGATCGCGTCCGCAATCTGGTTTGTCGTCTGGGCAAGGGCACCTCGGATTTCGTCGGAGGAAACCGTAATCGTCGCCGGAAGTCCGGTGATGACGTTTCTTCCCTTGATCTCCATCGTTTTCTCCTCGGCCCGCGGATAAGCGGAACCAATCCGGATTTTCACTGCCTCTGCGGTCTGTTCTCCGATAAATACGTTGTATGTTTTCCGTACATAGCGGATGATATCCTGGTCAAATGTCTCACTGGAAATCTTGACCGAATTGGAAACAACGGTTCCCGCAAGCGAGATCACAGCGATATCCGTCGTGCCTCCGCCGATGTCCACGATCATATTTCCGCATGGTTTCGTAATGTCAATTCCGGATCCGATTGCCGCTGCCACCGGCTCCGGCACGATCAGCACTTCCCGGGCTCCCGCCTGGTACGTTGCCTCCTCCACAGCCTTCCGCTCTACTTCCGTCACACCGGACGGCACACAGATGCTGATTCTCGGTTTCCGGAATGCTCTTCTTCCCATTGCCTTCTGGATAAAGTAGCGCAGCATGCGCTCGGTGATCAGAAAGTCCGTGATCACGCCCTGCCGCATGGGCCGGACCGCCATAATATTGCCCGGTGTCCGTCCAATCATCTGACGCGCTTCTTCTCCAATTGCCCGTACTTTATCTGCATCTTTATCATACGCAACTACGGACGGCTCCTTTAATACAATGCCTTTTCCCTTGGCATAGACCAGGATGCTGGACGTCCCCAGATCAATTCCGATATCGGTCGTTGCAGCCATAGTAATCCCCTTTCCTGTTCTCTTTTATTTTTCTTTATTTTAATCTGTTTGAAATTTGTATAGAATAAGTTCGGGTTCAAAACACCCGAAACACAAAAGGATCGAATGTGTTCTGAACCCAACCCGCTTCTTATTATATACAATCCCTTTTAAAATGGAAAGGATTTTTTAGAGATATTTTTCGACATATTTTCCGGTGTAGGATACCGGGCTCTTGGCCACTTCCTCCGGCGTTCCGCACGCAATCACGGTTCCGCCGCCGTCTCCGCCCTCCGGTCCGATATCAATAATATAGTCCGCCGTCTTGATGACATCCAGATTGTGTTCGATAACAACGACGGTATTTCCGCCCTCGGACAGGCGGTGCAGAATCTCCACCAGTTTGTGGACATCCGCAAAATGAAGTCCCGTCGTCGGCTCGTCGAGAATGTAGATCGTTTTTCCCGTGCCGCGGCGGCTCAGCTCTGCTGCGAGCTTGATACGCTGCGCTTCTCCGCCGGACAGCGTGGTGGACGGCTGGCCGAGGCGGATGTAGGAAAGGCCGACATCGTACAGGGTCTGTAATTTCCGGAAAATCGACGGTACCGGCCTGAAGAATTCCAGTGCCTCCTCGACCGTCATATTCAGCACATCGTAGATGCTCTTTCCTTTGTATTTGACTTCCAGTGTCTCACGGTTGTACCGTTTTCCATGGCAGACCTCACACGGCACATAGACATCCGGCAGGAAGTGCATTTCGATCTTCAGGATACCGTCGCCGCCGCAGGCCTCGCATCGGCCGCCCTTCACATTAAAGCTGAATCTTCCCTTCTTGTAGCCGCGCGCCTTGGCATCCTGCGTTGCCGCAAACAGGTCGCGGATCTGATCAAACAGACCTGTGTACGTTGCCGGATTGGAACGCGGTGTTCTTCCGATCGGGGACTGGTCGATGTCGATGACCTTATCGAGCTGTTCCATACCGATGATGTCTTTGTGTGCACCCGGAATCGTCCGCGCACGGTTCAGATCTCTTGCCAGCCGTTTGTACAGAATTTCATTGACAAGGGAACTCTTTCCCGATCCGGAGACTCCGGTCACGCAGGTCATGACACCGAGCGGGAAATTCACGTTGATATTTTTCAGATTGTGCTCTTTTGCTCCGACTACCTTCAGCCAGCCCGTCGGCTTTCTGCGCTCAGACGGAACCGGAATTTTCAGCTCTCCGCTTAAGTATTTTCCGGTGATGGAATTCGGATTTTTCATCAGATCTTCCGCCGTTCCGATCGCCACCAGCTCTCCGCCGTGCTCACCGGCTCCCGGGCCGATATCGACAACGCAGTCAGCGGCGCGCATCGTATCCTCGTCGTGCTCCACGACGATCAGGCTGTTTCCGAGGTCACGCAGATGTTTCAGCGTCGCGAGAAGTTTGTCGTTGTCTCTCTGGTGAAGACCGATGCTCGGCTCGTCGAGAATATAGGCGACACCGACAAGGCCGGAGCCGATCTGCGTTGCCAGACGGATTCTCTGCGCCTCACCGCCGGACAGCGATGCCGTTCCACGCGCCAGGGTCAGATAGTTTAATCCGACATCCGCAAGGAAGCTCACACGCGCACGGATCTCTTTTAAAATCTGCTTTCCGATCAGCAGCTGCTGTTCGGAGAGTTCGAGGTTCTGCATAAACTTCTGCAGATTGTCGATGGAAAGGGATGTTACTTCAAAAATATTTTTATCTCCGACCGTCACACCAAGCGACGTCGGTTTCAGACGCTGGCCATGGCACGCCTGGCACGGGGTCACACGCATGAAGGTTTCGTATTCCTGTTTTGTAGAATCCGATCCGGTCTCACGGTAGCGGCGCTCTACATTTTTGATCAGCCCCTCAAAAGCCACATCGTACACACCGACGCCGCGCTGACCGCGGTAATGCACCTTGACGGATTTTCCGTTCGTTCCGTAAATCAGGATATCGTGGATTTTTTTCGGATATTCACAGAACGGAGTGGAAAGGGAAAAATCGTACTCCTCTGCGAGCGCATCGAGAATGGCTCTCGTATAGCTCGATTTGTCCGTGCAGGACTGCCAGCCGAGCACGGTGATGGCTCCGTCTGCGATGGATACGGTCTTGTCCGGAATCATCAGATCCTCGTCGAACTCCATCTTGTAGCCAAGGCCGGCACAGCTCGGGCAGGCGCCGAACGGGTTGTTGAAGGAAAAGCTTCTCGGCTCAATCTCCTCCATGCTGATGCCGCAGTCCGGGCAGGAAAAGCTCTGGCTGAAGTTGAGCTGATTTCCGTCCATCGTGTCGACCACCAGAAGGCCGTCCGCCAGATCCAGTACGTTCTCGACGGAATCCGTCAGACGTTTCTCAATGTCCGGTTTGACTACAAGACGGTCCACAATAATGGAAATGTTGTGTTTCAGGTTCTTATCCAGCGTAATCTCCTCGGACAGCTCATACTGGCTGCCGTCGATCATCACGCGGACATAGCCGCTGCGTTTTGCCTGTTCGAGCACCTTTTCGTGTCTTCCCTTGCGGCCGCGCACAACCGGCGCGAGAAGCTGGATTTTCGTCCGCTCCGGGAGTGCCATGATCTGATCGACCATCTGGTCCACCGACTGGCGGCTGATGACTTTTCCGCACTTCGGGCAGTGCGGAATACCGATTCTCGCGTACAGAAGACGGAAGTAATCGTAAATCTCCGTCACGGTTCCGACGGTGGAACGCGGGTTCCGGTTCGTCGATTTCTGATCGATCGAAATAGCAGGCGGCAGGCCTTCGATGCTGTCCACATTCGGTTTTTCCATCTGTCCTAAGAACTGGCGCGCGTAGGAGGAAAGGCTCTCCATGTACCGCCGCTGGCCCTCCGCATAGATCGTGTCAAACGCAAGCGAACTCTTTCCTGAACCGCTGAGGCCCGTAAATACAACAAACTGGTTTCTGGGGATATCGACATTCAGTGCTTTCAGGTTGTTCTCCCTGGCTCCCCGTATTCTGATAAACTCTTTTTTCTCTGCCATAACTGTTCCTCTTATTAATTGGAATCCCTGTCCGGACAGGGACAGGAATCTTGTCTCGTTTTCTCCCATTATAGCACACCGCCGTGCGTTATGCAAACATTTGTTCTATTTCTTTATCATCTTTTTACAGCAGAAAATCTGCCAGAATCACATTGCTGACGGAAATCCCATCGCGTGTCAGAGCCAGGCGCCCGCTGTGTTCCTGTAAAAGATGCATCGCTTCGTATTTCTTCAGAACCCCGCCGTATACGGCATGGATCTCCTTTCCAAACTTCTCCTCAAACTCCGCCGTCGAGATCCCTTGTGTCATTCGAAGGCCGAGAAACATAAATTCTTCCATGGCATCCTGCCGGGAAAGAATTTCCTCATCCTCACGGATCTTTTCCAGTGCTCCGCACGCTTTCAGATACAAAGATCGATCTGCCGTGTTCGTCCACCGGCGGTTTCCGAATAACGATGCCGCGGAAGGCCCGAACCCCAGATAATCCGTCCTTTTCCAGTAGCCGATATTGTGGCGGCATGCGAAGCCCGGCTTTGCATAATTGGAAATCTCATACTGGAAAAAGCCGTATTCTGCGAGGATTTCCGCCGTTCTGGCATACATTTCGCGTTCTGTGTCCTCATCCGGCAGATCCAGTTTCTGCTCCGCAAACGGGGTTCCCGGCTCCACGATCAGGCTGTAGGCGGAAATGTGCTCCGGAGAAAGCTCCGCGATCGTCCGAAGACTCTCTTCCCATTTCTCTTCACTCTGCTCCGGCAGACCTGACATCAGATCCACGTTGATATTCGCAAACCCGGCATCCCGTGCCAGTGCAAAACTCTCCTGAAATTCCGCAAACGTGTGGATTCTTCCCAGCCGTTTCAGCTCCTCATCGTGAACCGACTGACAGCCGATACTGATCCGGTTGAAGCCGCTCTTCCTGTAACATTTCAGTTTTTCCGCATCCAGCGTTCCCGGATTGGCCTCCAGCGTAATCTCAGCATCCTCTGAAAAAACGTACTTGCTCCGCAGTTTTTCCATCACACGGGCGAGCATTCCGGCATCCACTGCGGATGGTGTTCCGCCGCCGAAAAAGACGGAAATCACTTCACTTTCTGCCGTCTCTTCCGCTGCATCGATTTCTGCCAGCAGAGCCTCTTCATACTCCTTCTGCATTGCTTTCGTGCCCGGTCCCGAGACAAAATCACAGTAGGCGCATTTCCGGATGCAGAACGGGATATGCACATAGAGTTCCAGTGGTTTTCTTTTTTTATTCATTCTGCTTTTCCTCCGTACGATCGAAAGACCGGCCCCTGCGCTCCCGCAACAGCAGGCGGCGCCGACAGGCCGGTCTCATTTTTATTTCTTAATTTTCATCCAGTTTCAGCACGCTCATAAAGGCTTTCTGCGGAATCTCCACGTTTCCTACCTGGCGCATCCGCTTCTTACCTTCCTTCTGCTTCTCCAGCAGCTTCTTCTTTCGGGAAATATCGCCGCCGTAGCACTTGGCGAGGACGTCTTTGCGCATCGCGCGGACGGTTTCTCTGGCGATAATCTTCGATCCGACAGCCGCCTGGATCGGGATTTCGAAGAGCTGCCGCGGAATCTCTTCTTTGAGCTTCTCGCACATCTTTCTTCCGCGCTCGTAGGCAGATCCCTCGAATACAATGAAGGACAGCGCATCCACTTCTTCTTTATTGACGAGGATATCGAGTTTTACAAGCTCGCTTCTCTCATAGCCGAGCAGCTCGTAGTCGAATGACGCGTAACCTTTGGAGCGGGATTTTAAGGCATCAAAGAAATCGTAGATAATCTCATTCAGCGGGAGATGGTAATGAAGCATCGCACGCGTCGTCTCCATGTATTCCATTCCCTGATACTGGCCTCGTCTCTGCTGGCAGAGCTCCATGATCGGTCCGATGTAGTCGGTCGTCACCATAATCTCTGCTTTTACCAGCGGCTCTTCCATATAATCAATCTCGGACGGGTCCGGCAGATTCGACGGGTTGGTCAGGTCAATGACGGTTCCGTCGGTTTTGTGAACCTTATAGATAACGCTCGGTGCGGTCGTCACGAGATCCAGATTGTACTCACGCTCCAGGCGCTCCTGAATAATTTCCAGGTGAAGCAGTCCAAGGAAACCGCAGCGGAAGCCAAAGCCCAGTGCTGCCGATGTCTCCGGCTCGTAGAAGAGGGATGCATCGTTTAACTGCAGTTTTTCCAGCGCGTCGCGCAGATCGCCGTACTGTGCGCCGTCGGCCGGGTACATGCCGCAGTATACCATCGGGTTGACTTTTTTGTAGCCCGGCAGTGCTTCTGCACACGGACGGTCGGCATCGGTCACGGTATCACCCACGCGGGTGTCGCGCACGTTTTTGATGCTGGCGGTGATATAGCCTACCATTCCGGCGGAGAGCTCGTCGCACGGGATCAGACGGCCTGCGCCGAAGTAGCCGACCTCGACAACTTCCTCGACAGCGCCTGTCGCCATCATGCGGATTCTCGTTCCTTTTTTCACGCTTCCTTCCATCACACGGCAGGAAATGATGACGCCGCGGTATGCATCGTAGACGGAGTCGAAAATCAGTGCTTTTAACGGTTCCGTCGGATCACCTTCCGGTGCCGGAATTTTCTGTACGATCTGTTCGAGCACCTCGTCCACGTTCAGGCCGGTTTTTGCGGAAATCCGCGGAGCATCCTGCGCTTCCAGTCCGATGACATCCTCGATCTCTGCAATTACACGGTCCGGCTCGGCGCTTGGAAGGTCTACTTTGTTGATGACCGGGAACACATCCAGGTCATGGTCAAGGGCGAGGTAGACGTTGGCAAGGGTCTGCGCCTCGATACCCTGCGATGCATCGACAACGAGCAGTGCGCCGTCGCATGCGGCAAGGCTTCGGGAAACCTCATAGTTGAAGTCAACATGGCCCGGGGTGTCAATCATGTTTAAAATGTACTCCTCGCCGTCGGCCGCTTTGTATACGGTACGGACTGCCTGTGCCTTGATCGTGATGCCGCGCTCACGCTCCAGATCCATATTGTCCAGCACCTGATCCTGCATCTCACGCTCGGTCAAAAGGCCTGTTTTCTGAATAATACGGTCCGCAAGGGTTGATTTTCCATGGTCGATATGGGCAATAATACAAAATTACGAATTTTACTCTGATCTATTCCTGACAAGATTTTTTCCTCCTGCTTTTTCCCTACGATACCAGATTGCTCCATATTTCGTACTCCCGCAATCTGTCTATTTTGTATGATACGAAATTCCACTCAAAAAAGCAAGATAAATTTATCCGCCTGATGCCGGACTTTTGCCCGACAGAACCTTATGCAGGATATCCGCAAACGGCCCCATTGCATTTTTCACCTCCTCGACCGTATTCGTCTGCGCACCAACCTCGAGAAGAACAGATCTCGGGCGGAGATGGAGGTTGTAGCGGTAGCCTTTTAAATAGATACAGCGCGAAAAGCCGGGATAATACTGTTTTGCCTCATACTCCATCTGAAAGGAAAATGCAAGGTTTTCCGCCTGATACGGATTGGGCAGGCTTGTCAGTTCGCCGCTTTCTTTCGTGCGGGAAAGGCCGTTGAAAAACATGATCTGCGCGGTCGGCTTTCCGTTGATTTCTGTCACAAGACGTTTTGAACCATTGACCCCGTCCCGGTGCAGGTCGATCACGACCTGAATGGACGGGTGTTCTTCCAGCGCCGCTGCGATGACCGGCTCCGCGTAGTTGTAGGCGCGGCTCCGCTCGAGACAGCCTTCTTTCATGTCAAATGCCTCTGTAATATGAAGCACTTCGTATCCGTACTGCTTTTCCAGAAGCTCCTGCAGATCATCACCGAGGCCGATTACCGTGTCCGCTCTTTCTCCCGGACGGGAATCGGCGAAGGTTTCCTGCGAATGGGTATGATAGATCAGAATCTGCGGGCCTTCGGCATTTTCCGGCAGGGTCAGGTCTTTTCCGAGCAGGGTGCTGCCGTCGATCTCGCCCGGCAGGACCGAAGTGTTGGGATCGACAACGAAGAAGCGGTTCAGGAGCGCCTGCGGGTCAGCAAGAAGGTCAGGGGAAATTGTCTCCTGAATCGTGTCGGCCTCCGGGTAGAGAATCTCACGCGGTGCGCCGCCGGTTTCGATGGTCTCCTCCGGGACAGACTGCGGCGCTTCGGGTTCTGCCGTTGATGCCGACTCTCCGGCTGCCGGTTCTGTGATTCCTGTTTCCGTCTGCTCCGGCTCCGTGATTTCCATTCCATCTTTTTGAGTTTCATCTTTTTGAGTTCCATCCTTTTGATCTTCCTCAGTTCCCTGCTCCTTCGATTCTGTCTGCCCTCTTTCTGCTCCCGGTCCCGGATTCGAATCCTGCTTCGCCGTATCCGTTTCCGCTGCTTCTGTCCCGGCAGACAGCGTATTTTCTGCCGTGCTTCCCTCCCGAAGCGCCGGTATCTGATCCCGCACTGCCGCGAGGAGATTTTCCATCCATCCCCTTCCGTCCTCTTTTCCGTCATAAAAAAGAAGCGGCATCATCACATCCACGGATAACTGCTCCGCCTGTGCTGCCGCCCGCTGCAGCAGAACTTTCCCCTCTGAGAAATGATTTTTCCGGAGAACCGCTGCACTGCGGAACAGCAGTATACTGCAGGACAGGAAAAGACATCCCCATCCGAACCATCGTCCATTTCGCCTGGCATTCCACATATTATCACCATATTCATGATATGTTACATTTCCCCGGAAAATGCCTGATTCATACCTGCCGCAAGAACCCCGGCCAGGCGGCGGACCATCTCGTCGATCTCTTTTGTCGTCACGTAAAGGCTTTCGAGCGCCGGTGAAATGACTTCTCCCAGAAATTCATCCATCTCGGACTCCTCCAGCGATTCCAGAACGCCTGCGACGGCATCGTGGACGATCGTTCCTGCCCCTACAACGGTCGGCACACCGATTCCGATGACCGGCACGCCGAGCGTCTCCTGATTTAAGGCATTGCGGTGGTTTCCGACGCCCGAGCCCGGCCAGATTCCGGTGTCGGCAAGCTGGATCGTACAGTTCAGCCGGTGAATACTGCATGCGGCAAGGGCATCCACGGCGAGAATCACATCTGGATGGGTCTGTTCTGCCGTTCCGCGCAGGATTTCCACTGCCTCCATGCCCGTCTGTGCCATAACGCCGGGAGCAAGGGCACTCACTTCCCGGCCCTTCTTTCCGTAGGTGCGCACCAGATGGCGCGTAACGTTAAGCTGCTCCACCGTCTCCGGCCCGAGCGCATCCGGCGTGATGCCGCGGTTGCCGAGGCCGGCCACAAGAACGGATCCGCACGCTTCCGGCACCATTTCCATCAGACAGTGAGAAAACTCCTCCGCCGCTTTCCGGCTCTCCTCCTCGTCTGCCGTCAAAAGCAGCGGCGCTTCGATCGTCACATACGTCCCTTTCGGCTTTCCCATCATTTTTGCACCCTGCTCCGATGTGATTTTCACAATGGTTGTCTGAATTTCCGCCTTTCTTTTCTTCTTCTCAATCTCGACCCCGGAGATCTCCACATGGTCCCTCTCAAATTTTTCCTGATTCTCCATCGCCAGGTCTGTCCGCATCCTATACTTTCCTATCATACTTTTCTCCTTCTCCTGTATTTTTGTTGTAGTTTTTGCAATTTTTTCAAAAATATGTATTGACAAAACATGCGAAATATTATAGGATAATAAAGCATGTTTCAGTGGAGCGCCCGTGTCTGTTCCATTGAATAACATCCCTTAAATCACATTAATTTTAAAAATATTGGAGGTGTACAGTTTGGCTAACATTAAATCCGCAAAGAAAAGAATCCTGGTAAATCAGACAAAGGCAGACCGCAACAAAGCAATCCGTTCTGCAGTTAAGACTTCTATGAAAAAAGTAGATGCTGCTGTTGCTGCAAACGATAAAGAGGCTGCTGCTGCTGCATTAGTAAATGCGATCTCTACCATCGACAAGGCTGCTTCTAAAGGCGTTTATCATAAAAACAACGCTGCCAGAAAAGTATCCAATCTGAGCAAAGCTGTAAACTCAATCGCATAATAAAGATATAAACCAAAGAGAACTTAGTCATACCGTCATGTGGCTGGGTTCTTTTTTTATGCTTACCAAAAGAGTGCGCCGCGACAGATCTTTTGATAAACACAGAACAAGGCGTACCGGTACAGGAAAACTGGCCGATACGCCTTGTTCTTTTTAGAAAACTCTGCTCTTACGCCGCCCTGCTGTATTTCGTAATCAGCAGCTCCACGCTCAGCAGATCGGAAATTTTTCCCGTCTTCACGTCCTCTTCCATCTGCACGCAGTCATTGACCGCCGCTTTTAATTCCTCCGCCGCATACTGGCGCGACATGGGAATATAGTTCCGCACAACGAAACTCTGCAGTCCCGTCCGTTTTGCGATCGTCGCCTGATCGCAGTGCTCTGCCAGCAGCTCTTTGACCTGCAGCAGCAGATTAAACTGGCGTGCCAGCAGAAAGAGAATCCGCATCGGCGGCTCCTTTAAAGCCAGCAGATCCTGATACAGATCGAGCGCTTTCCGCTGCTTCTTCTCCGTTACCGCGCGGATCATCTCGAAAATCCGGTTCGTAATCTGCGTTGTGCAGACTGCCTCGATATCCGCCCGCGTGATCACATCTCTTCCCATCGTATAGCTGAGCAGTTTTTCCAGCTCCTGCGAGATATTTCCCATATCCGTGCCCGTCTTTTCCAGAAAATCTTCCATATCCTGGCGCGTAATCTTTTTTCCCTCTTTTTTCATCATGCCGAGTACCCAGGTCATCAGCGTCTTTTCGTCCTGACGAGCAAATTCCACTGCTCTTCCCTGCTTCTGCACCGCCTTGTACATACGGTTCCGCTTATCGACTTCCTCCTCCACGAAGATCAGCACCAGATAATCCGGCAGGGATCCCATGTAGTCTGCCAGCGCGTCGGCTTTGTTTTTGAAAAATCCTGTATTTTCCAGCAGAATCACACGGCGGTCCGCAAAAAACGGCATCGTCTCCGCAAGGTCAATCACTTTGGGAATCTCGGTTCCTTTTCCCTCAAAGCGGGAGAAATTCATCGTGTCGTCCTCCGGCAGCAGTGCGTTTTTCAGCTTGTTTTTATACTGATGCTTCAGATAGGCTTCTTCTCCGTAGAGCAGGTAGGCCTGCTTAAAATTCTGCGTTTTGATATCTTCTAAAATGCTTTTCATTCCATCCTCTTTCTTTCGTTCCGGCAGAAACACGTTTGCGCAGTGCCGCAGCAGCCGGAGCTTTTGACCATTCAGGAGACGGGAAATTCCACATCCGCCCGGTATCCGTGAACCGCCAGGCGGTCACGCTTCAGCTGTACTGTCACGGCTCCATCCACCGGTGTTCCGTAGATATGGCTTTTGCAGGCACGAAGCCGCTCCAGCAGCTCCCGGTGCGGATGGCCGTACCGTCCCGGCCACGCGCAGGAAATCAGGCTGATCTGCGGCTGTATGCGGTTCAGAAATGCCTCGCTCGTTGAATTTTTCGAACCGTGGTGCGCCACCTTTAAAATCTGGCACCGCTCTGCCGCCCCCAGGACCTCTTCTTCTCCGCTTCCCTCCAGATCTCCCGTCAGAAGTGCGCGGCAGGCACCGCAGGAAAGCTGTAATACAACACTTCCGGCGTTTTCCTCTCCCGTATAGTCTTCGCCCGTTCCCGGATGAAGTACCGATACGGTGAGTTCTCCTGCACGGATCTCGTCTCCCTTTTTTAGATATTCTACCATAATTCCCGCTTTTTGTGCGGCCAAAATAAAAGGATTTTCTTTTTCGCTTCCTTTCATCCACACAGGCAGGAACAGATGGCGGATGCGAAGCGCCGTTTTCTGCTCCCCGATCAGCTCCAGCAGTTCGAGGATTCCGTTCGTGTGATCTGCGTCCGGGTGCGTGATAACAACGGCATCAAGAGCGGCAATGCCGCGCTGTTTCAGATATGGGAGAATCCTTTTTTCCCCGACCGCAGACGCACTGCTGCTCCCGCCGTCATTCAGCATCACAAAACGGCCGCTCTCCACCACCAGCGAATCGCCCTGGCCGACGTCCAGCGCTGTAATGGAAAATGTTTCCCGGGGACGGTAAAAAAGCAGAACACAGGCAAAAAACATGGTAATACCAAAGAGCATCCGCTCCCGCCTTCGTGCCTGCGCACCTGTTCGTTTTGCCCCATCCGGATTCATCTCCCGTTTTCGTTTTCGCACATACAGTATCACCAGCAGACCGGTCAGAATGATTCCATATCCTGCCATCTGCCATTTTTCCGGCTGACCGCAGATCCACACATTTCCCGGAATCTGTGCGACCGCCGCTGTCATCTGCCGCAGAAGTGTGAGCAGGAACCGCGCCGGAAGCAGAACAACACTTCCCGCTTTCACGCTTGCCAGTCCCGCCAGAAGCCCCGCAGCACCCGTCAGCAGCACCGCCGTCATGACAGCTCCTGCAAACAGATTCGGCAGAAACGCAAAGAGCGGAATCTCATAAAAATACCACGCCTGCAGCGGGATCATGACAAGCTGCAGGGAAAGGTACACCATCGCAGCCTCTTTTCCTTTCGCCGCAAGCTTTTCCAACCCCGTTTTTTCCCCGCGTCTCTTCCGTTCCGCCTTCTCCCCCGCCAGAACCGGATAAACCCCGGAAATGGCTGTTACTGCTCCAAACGAAAGCCAGAACCCGCTCTGCTCCAGATACGAGGGGTTTTCTGCCAGCATCAGAATTGCCGCAAGAGAGAGCGCACTTAAGGAATCATACGTCCTTCCCACTGCGACAGCTCCCATCCGCACCGCAAACATCATCACTGCACGCACGGTCGCCGTTCCGCTGCCAGTAAACATGCCATACAGCACCATACCGGCGGCCGCTGCCAGAGACGCGGGAGTTTTCGGCAGATGCAGCGCCATCAGCAGCCGTCGGAGTGCCATGCCGAGCAGCATCAGATGCATGCCGGAAACGGAAATCAGGTGCAGCAGACCGCTCTGCTGATACGCCAGATACGTCTCTTCCGTGAGTTCCGACCGTTCCCCGAGCAGCATCGCAGAAAGCACACCTGCCTCCTCCTCCGGCATCATTTCTTTTAAAACGGCACAGCACCGCTCCCGCTCCAGCCGGAGCGCTTCGCCGAGATTCCGCCGCCCGGCATCCACAACTTCCTCCCGCTCCGAAATCACGTAGAACGCACAGCCTTTTCCCTCATAATATGTTTTCTCATCAAACATCCCCGGATTGCGCGGGCTTTCCGGCTTTTTTACAGTTCCGTACACCCGCACAGCGGCTCCGACCGGCAGATCTCCCCGCTTTGCGAGCAGATAAATTTTCCCTTTGCTTCCCTCCCCGCGCAGCACATACCCGTTGTTGCTGCTCTTTTTCTCATACGTTTCAATTGTCCCTGCAATCCACACCTTCCTGCCCTGCTGCGCTTTGTTTTCGTATTTGGGGTCAGAAAAAGGCGTGCCAAGAGGCACGCCCGCAATCCGCAGCAGCACAAGCACCAGCATGAATCCAAGACACGCCAGGCACATGGGCCGTTTTCTCATGTATCTTTTTCCTCCAGATAAGACAGGTCTTCCTCGTAGAACTGATTGAGTTTCATCGTTTCACGGAAGGTTACATCGCTCTCTCCGTTGATGGAAAACTGCACCTTATCCACCTTACAGTTCGCCGTGATGGAATCCACCACCGCGTAAATCGGAATCTGCTCCGCCACACTCGAAAGCGCAGAATCCTTAAAAGATTTGTCAAAATTCACATAGGCAATCCGATCGGATGTCGTGACACTTAAGACATTCATCGTATCCGGCAGCACTGCATAGTGGCCGTCTTCTTTCGGTCCCTTCATCAGCTGCTCCACCACGACACGTTCCAGCGGAATGTTCGTGCTGTACGGCACCCGCCGCGTCTCTTTCACAAGATGATCGCCTGCTTCATTTGCAAAATACAGTGTCAGCGTCGCATACTGATACTGATAAATTTCCCTTCCGGAATTTTCCAGAAAGCTGTCCGCCGTCATCGTTCCGATCTCGCGTCCTTTGGAATCCTTTAACGGATCCCCGTCAATCAGAAGCGTCACGCGCTCCACCTCCGGAACCTGCACAAAGGTACGCACCAGTCCTGCACGCACCAAAACCTCCTGCGGCCGCGCAAGCTCTCCGTATTCTCCGCTTAAGTTCAGCGTAAGGAGCCCGTTCTCCAGCGTATACGTCTTGATGGAAATCCCATTGGAAAGAAGTGCCTGGTTTCCGTCCTTGGCAGGTTTCTCCTGCAGCGCGTCAACCAGCTCCTTGATCAGTTTCTGATCCGTTCCTTCTTTTGGTTCATACGGCTCCTGCACCAGTGTTGTGCCGGTTTTGTCCAGGCAGTACAGGTGATACGCCGACTCCTTCTGGCTCTTCTGCCACTGCCCGCAGCCGCTAAGAAGCAGCACGCCGGCCAGCAGTACGCCAAGTATCCGTTTCATGTGCGCCACCTCCTACATCACGTAATTCAGAGGAATCCGCACGGAAAATGTCGTTCCCTCGTTTTCTTTGCTGTATACACGGATCGCTCCCCGGTGCATGACAATCGCGCTCCGCGCAATCGCAAGGCCAAGGCCGGTTCCGCCGATTTCCCGCGAGTGGGACTTGTCCACGCGGTAGAAACGCTCGAAGATATGCGCAATCGACTCCTCCGGGATGCCGATGCCGGAGTCTGCCACCGTCACGTAGAAATATTTGTGATCCGCATTTAAGGATACACGCACCCATCCATTCTCGTTGTTGTATTTGATGCCGTTTTCGATCAGGTTCGAGAACGCCAGCGAGAGCTTCGTCGCATCCACCTCCGCATTGACCGGGCGGAAGCTGTCGAGAATGAGCTCCACATTTTTCTGTGCGGCAATCGGATGAAGCCGCTTCAGCAGCTGCTCTAACAGCTCGTTGATATTGACCTGGGTGATATTGAGGTCTGCCACCTTTTTATCCATCTTGACCAGCGACAAAAGGTCGGTAATAATCTGGTTTTCGCGGTCGATCTCCGAGGTAATATCCTGCATGAACTCCTGATAAAGTTCCACCGGAACGCCCTCCTGCCCGTTCAGCGAATCCGCCAGAACCTTCATGGACGCAAGCGGCGTCTTTAACTCATGCGAGACGTTCGAAACAAATTCCTGGCGGGAATCGTCGAGCGTGCGGACGCGGGTCAGCATCTTGTTGAATGCGTCCGTGATCAGCTCTGTCTCGAGGTAATCCGGAACAGAAATGCTTTCGTCGAGATAGCCGTCGGTGATGTCCTCGATGGAACGGGTGACCTTCTGGAACGGCTTCATCAGAATGCCCGCGAGCAGATAGCCAAAAACCAGCACGAGAAGCGCAATGATCGAAAGAATCGTCATTCCCTTCGTCTCCAGAATTTTCATATTCGCACGGATCTCATCCGTCGAAATGCTGACGAGCATAACGCCGAGCGTCTCCTTCGTCTCGGTATTCTGAATCCGCACCGTCATTTCCAGATAGCTGTTTTTCCGGTCGTACTGGCTCGTCTCCTTGCCCTGAAAACTCTGGATGACCTCCTGCGAGATAATCGTCTTTCCGCGGTCCATATCGTACGTATCTTTGATGACGCGGAAATCCTGGTCGATAATCAGGATTCTGCCGCCGTAGATATTCGTCAGCATACTGAGCTGTCCGTTGATGACATCAGATCCAGGATCTTCCATGTAATTCTGCTGGATGAGCTGGTTGCAGATAATATCGCACTGATTTTTTACGGTAATGCTGCGCACCGATACCGCACGGTCCTCATAGCTGTTTACGATGCTCTTCTCAAGGATCACACACGGTACAATGCCGATGATCACAAGAATCACCGTGATGCGGAAGCGCAGACTCCGCAGAAACTTCCATTTTTCTTTGTTTTTAAGCCTGGAAATAGTAACCAACTCCCCACTTTGTGTGAACGTACTTCGGTTCACTTGGATTTTTCTCAATCTTTTCGCGCAGACGGCGGATATGTACATCTACGGTGCGCACGTCGCCCGGGTACTCATAGCCCCAGACAATGTTCAGCAGGTTCTCTCTGCTGTACACCTTGTTCGGATTGAAGACGAGAAGCTCGAGCACATCGAACTCCTTCGCAGTCAGATTGATCTCGCGGTCTCCGATGAAGACTCTTCTGCTCTCGCAGTCGATCCGCAGGTCTTTCACCTGTACGACTTTTGCTTTCTCTTCTTTTGGCTCCTGGCGGGCCGCACGGCGCATGATGGCCTTGATGCGTGCTTTTACTTCCAGAATGTTGAACGGCTTTGTGATGTAATCATCTGCGCCGTATTCCAGTCCCAGGATTTTGTCCATGTCCTCGCCCTTTGCGGTCAGCATGACGATCGGAACGTTGGAAAATTCACGGATCTGCTGGCAGACGGACAATCCGTCCAGCTTTGGCAGCATCAGATCCAGAAGGATCATATCGTATTCTTTTTCTTTTGCCATGGAGAGTGCTTCCTCGCCGTCGTATGCGCAGTCAACCTCCATGCCGTCCTGCTCCAGGCTGAAGCGGATTCCTTTTACGATCAGTTTTTCATCATCAACTACAAGAACTTTCTTTGCCATTTCTTCTCCTTCTTGTTCTAAACCTCGATAGAACCCCTTATCTTTTCAAACATCTTTCCCTTGATGCCCTCAATGTTCATAATCTCCTCAATCGAACCAAACGGGCCGTTTGCTTCGCGGTAGGCGATGATGGCATCCGCACGGCTCTCTCCGATGCCGGAGAGTGTCATCAGTTCTTCTTTTCCGGCCGTGTTCAGGTTGACTTTGCCGGAACCGGAAGCCTGCTCCGTGCCGCCCGTATTCTGCTGCGGCGTTTCCGTGATTTCCATGTTTTCTGCCTCCTCGCGCGTCCAGACGGTGATCTGCTCTCCGTCTTCGATTTTCCGTGCAAGATTGAGGATTTTTTCTTCAGCATCCGGCAGAAATCCGCCTGCCGCTTCCACAGCCTGCACTACGCGGCTTCCGCCCGGCAGCGTGTAGACACCGGGGGAAGCGACCGCACCGCAGATATAAACCTGCACCGTTTCTTCCGGTGCTGCCTCCTGTGCCTCACGTTTTTCCGGAATGCCTGTGGTTTCTCCGGCGCTTTTTTCGGAAACCGTCTGCTCCTCATCCACTTCCTTCTGATTCCCGAAAACGGTTTCCGCCGTGCTCCCGCCTGTGCTATCTGACAGTTTGTATTCTGTATCCCTGTGGTTGCATCCGCAGAGCAAAAAAACCAGCATCGCCGCCAGTATTTTTGCATGTTTTCTGCCTCTGTCCTGCTGTTTTTTCAATTTCATGCTGTGTACTCCCTTCCGCTTCGCATCTGACGCGCAAGGGTCCCTTGTGTACGCATAACTACGTTTCTATTGTATCGAAGAAAGCATAAAAATACAAGTAGAAATCTTAATCGTTATTCCCACTGAAACACTACAATTCCCACAACTGCCACTGCCATGCCGAGCAGCTTGCGCACGGTGAAATCCGTTTTTTCCATACCGAAAAGGCCGAACAGTTCAATCAGCCACGCCGCTGCGAGCTGGGAAATGACGATCAGCATCGCCGCCTTCGCCGGGCCGAGCCCTGCCATACTCCAGATAACCGTGATCGTGATAAACGCGCCAATTGCACCGCCGAGCAGCAGATACCACGGCTTTACGCGGAACAAATCCCCGATCGGCTCCCTCCCGGTGATGCACCATGCCGCAAGACAGACGGCAAACGCACTGATCTGCACCCAGCCGGCCGCCAGCCATGTACTCGTCTGCTTCGTCACCTCTGTGTTGAAAACGCCCTGAATACTCATCAGTGCGCCGGAAAGCAGCGCTGTTAAAATTCCCGCCATTGATTTTTCCTCCTGCTGTTTTTTTATGTACTCTCGGAGTCTTTCTGCGCTTGATTTTACGAGAAGATTTTTTGTCAGTTGTGCCCAAATTTCTGAGGCGTACGCGGTGCGTACGTTGATGAAATTTGGGTGCAGCTGGCGGAAAATCGGCCATAAAAGCAAGTGCAGAAAGGCTCCGAGAGTACATTTTATACTATTCCTTTTTTCCCCGTTTTTATACAGAACTCAGGGACAGCAGGAAAACAGCCGCCCGGTCTCCTGCCTAGGAAACCAGACGGCTGTCTATTTCACATTACTGTAATGCTTTCTCCAGTTTTTCAATCATCTCATCGATGTCATCTTTCGTAATCACAAGCGGCGGTACCATACGAAGAACGTCGCTTCCGGCGGAAATCACAAGAAGTCCGTTCTCAATCGCGCGGTTGATGACTTCTCCGACCGGACGGCCCGTTACGACAAGGCCCTGCATAAAGCCTTTTCCACGGCGTGCTGCGAGGCAGTCATATTTTTCCACCAGTTCGTCCAGCTTTTTCTCCAGATACGGAGCCGTCTCTGCTACATGCTCTACGACATGCTGTTTCTCATAGCATTCAAATACAGCATTGACAGCCGCGCAGGCCAGCGGGTTTCCGCCGTATGTCGTTCCGTGGTCTCCCGGAACGAGCGAATGCTCTGCCGTCTTTTTATTCAGCACGAAGGCGCCGACCGGAACGCCGCAGCCAAGTGCTTTTGCACACGTCATGACATCCGGCTGTACGCCGTAATCCTGCCATGCGAACAGCTTTCCTGTTCTTCCCATGCCGCACTGGATCTCATCGAGGATCAGCAGAATGTCGTGCTCGTCACACAGATCGCGCACGCCCTGTAAAAATTCTTTCGTTGCCGGATAGATACCGCCCTCGCCCTGTACAGTCTCCATGATGATCGCACATGTCTTGTCGGTAATCTGTGCCTTTACGCTCTCCAGATCATTAAAATCCGCAAATTTAATGCCGCCGATCAGCGGTTTGAACGGATCCTGATAATGCGTATTTCCTGTTACAGAAAGCGCTCCAAGGCTTCTTCCATGGAAGGAATGGTTCATCGCGATGATCTCGTGATCGTTGCTGCCGTCTTTTAAGTAAGCGTATTTTCTCGCTACTTTGATGGCTCCCTCGATCGACTCCGTACCGCTGTTCGTAAAGAATACTTTATCCATGCCGGATGCCTTCGCCAGCTTTTCTGCCGCGGAGCCCATCGGAACATTGTAGAACAGGTTGGAAACATGGATGACTTTGTCCACCTGGTCTTTCACTGCTTTTTTATAATCGTCATTGCTGTAGCCGAGCGCATATACCGCGATACCTGCCGCAAAGTCCAGATATGCTTTTCCGTCGGTGTCATACAGATGAACGCCCTCGCCGTGGTCGATCACAAGCGGGAACCGGTTATAGGTGTGGAGCACGTACTGCTCGGTCTGTTCCATATACTCATTCGTCTTCATGATTGAATTTCTCCTTGTTTTCCCCTAAAATAGCCGTACCAATTCCTTTGTTCGTAAAGATCTCAAGCAGCAGGCAGTGCGGGATTCTTCCGTCCATGATGTGGACTCTCGATACGCCGTTCTCGATCGCATCGATGCAGCCCTGCAGTTTTGGAATCATGCCGCCGCCGACATTTCCATTTGTGATGAGATCTCTTGCTTCCTGTACGTGGAGCTCGGAAATCAGGCTCTCCGGATCCTTCGGATCTTTGTAGACACCCTCGATATCGGTCAGGAATGCCAGTTTTTCCGCATTTAACGCCTCTGCGATCGCGCAGGCTGCGTCGTCTGCATTGATGTTATAGGTGTTGAAATCATCGTCCATGCCGACCGGGCAGACAACCGGAAGGAAGTCGTTCTCCAGAAGATCGTACAGCACCTTCGGGTTTACGTTCTTGATATTTCCAACGAAGCCGATATCCTCGCCCTTGGACAGCTTCTTCTCTACATTTAAGAGTCCGCCGTCTTTTCCGCTGATGCCGACAGCATTAACTCCGAGTGACTGAATCATGGTGACAAGCTCTTTGTTGACCTTATTCAGCACCATCTCTGCCACTTCCATCGTATCGGCATCCGTTACACGAAGGCCGTTGACGAATTTCGGTTCCATGCCGACTTTTCCGACCCAGCGGCTGATTTCCTTTCCGCCGCCGTGTACGATGATCGGTTTGAAGCCGACCAGTTTCAGAAGAACCACGTCCTGGATGACGTTTCTCTTTAACTCTTCATCCACCATTGCGCTTCCGCCGTATTTGATGACAATGATTTTGCGATTGAACCGCTGAATATAAGGAAGTGCCTCGATCAGCACATTTGCTTTGTCCAGATACATCTGATTTACCATGATTTTTTCTCCTCTTATGCTCTTTTCCCGTGCCTGTTCCGGATCCGGTCAGGAACGATAATCTGCGTTGATTTTTACGTAATCGTAGGTCAGGTCGCAGCCCCATGCCGTTGCTGTCGCCTCTCCCATGTGGATGTCGGCGGTCGCAGTTACTTTCGGCTCGGAGAGGATCTTCGTTGCCTCCTCCTCGCTGTAGTCAACGGCAACACCTTTCGTGATAATCTGCAGTTTTCCGGCTGCGCTCTCAAAGTAGAGATCTACATTTTCCGGATCGAATTTTGCTCCGGAGTAACCCATCGCGCAGAGGATTCTTCCCCAGTTGGCGTCATGGCCGAAGATTGCCGCTTTCGTCAGACTCGATGTGATGACGGATTTTGCCAGTGTCACGGCCTGCTCTTTGCTCTCGGCTCCCTGAATCGTCACTTCGAACAGTGCGGTTGCGCCCTCGCCGTCGCCTGCGATGTGCATCGCCTGTGTTTTATTGACTTCAAAGAGTGCTTCTTTGAAAATCTTGTAATCCTCGTTTTCTTCCGTAATTTCCGGGTTTCCGGCAAGACCGTTTGCCAGAAGGAGAACGGTATCGTTTGTGGAAGTATCCCCGTCTACGGAAACCATGTTGTAGGTGTCCGGTACGACTTCGCTTAACGCTTTCTGCAGCATCTCTTTTGAAATATTGGCATCGGTTGCCACGAAGCTCAGCATGGTGCACATATTCGGATGGATCATGCCGGAGCCCTTGCACATGCTGCCGATCGTTACGGTTTTTCCGCCGATTTCGATCTGAACAGCAACTTCCTTCGGCTCGGTGTCGGTTGTCATGATCGCCTGTGCTGCTGTAGCTGCGGCTTCTCTTGTAGCTGCAAGCTGCGGTTTCAGCATTTCCACGCCGGCTGCGATCTTATCGATCGGGATCTGTTTTCCGATAACACCGGTCGATGCAACGAGAACGGAGTCCTCTGGAATGGAAAGTGCAGCTGATGCTGCCTCTGCGGTTTTTCTGCAGTAGCCATAGCCCTCCTCGCCGGTGCATGCATTGGCGATTCCGCTGTTGCAGACGATTGCCTGTGCGGTTGGATGGTTGTATACAATCTCCTGGTCCCATTTGACCGGAGCTGCTTTTACGATGTTTGTAGTAAAGGTTCCTGCTGCTACGCACGGTACCTCGCTGTAGACAAGTGCCATATCCTTTACGCCCTGTTTTTTAATTCCTGCTGCGCCGCCTGCTGCCTGAAAACCTTTTGCAGCAGTGATGCCTCCTTCAATCTTTTTCATTCTTTTATCCTCACTTTTCGTAAATTCCGTCTGTTGTCTGCTTCTGTCTTTTTTACGGGAACATCGGCGGCATGCACAGGCCTTCGTTTTCCGGCAGGCCGAACATCAGGTTCATATTCTGTACCGCCTGTCCTGCTGCGCCTTTGACCAGGTTGTCCATCGCACCCATCATGATGATTCGTTTCGTTCTCGGATCGATCTTGAAGTTGACATCCACATAGTTGCTTCCCTCGACCCATTTCGTCTGCGGGCAGACATCCTTATCGAGAACACGTACAAACTGCTCGTTGGCATAATACTTATCATAAACGGCTTTAACCTCTTCGTAAGTCACATCTTTTTTCAGGGATGCATATGCCGTTACGAGAATGCCGCGGTTCATCGGAACAAGATGCGGGGTGAAGTTCAGGGTGATCGGGTAGCCGGCTGCATAGGAAAGCTGCTCCTCGATCTCTGGTGTGTGGCGGTGGCCGGCAACGCCGTATGCCTTGATGTTTTCATTGACCTCACAGTAGAGGTTGTCCACTTTCGCTCCTCTTCCTGCTCCGGAAGTTCCTGATTTTGCATCAATAATGATGGTGTTTCCATCAATCAGATCTTCCTTTAATAAAGGATAAATCGAAAGAGTTGAGCAGGTCGGATAGCATCCCGGGTTTGCCACGATGCGCGCTTGTTTTACTTTCTCACGGTTGATCTCGCACAGTCCGTAAACCGCCTCGTCGATATACTGCGGGGATTTATGCTCGATCTTGTACCACTCTTCATACGTTTTTACATCTTTAATACGGAAATCGGCGCTCAGGTCGATGACCTTTACTTTCGAAAGAATTTCATCATTTACCAGGGAAGCACAGAGTCCCTGCGGAGTTGCTGTAAAAATGACGTCTACTTCCTTTGCAAGCTGCTCCATGTTGTCGTCCTTGCAGACATCGTCTACTAACTGAAACATATTCTGGTAAACCGACGCATATTTCTTATCGATATAGCTTCTGGAACCATACCATTTAATCTCCACATCTTTGTGTCCCAGGAGAATACGCACCAGCTCGCCTCCTGCATATCCTGTAGAACCGATAATTCCTGCTCTGATCATACCTTTTTCTCCTTTTTTCTTTCGCCCGTTTTCTTGTCTTGCCGGACATTTTTTCTTTTCTCTTTATGATAGCTCAATTATTTTCTTTTTTCAATGAAAAATCTTTGTTTTCTGCTGTCATATACCGTCGATTGCATAAGTATACACCTCAAATGTATATTATGCAAGTTTTTTTTGAATTTCTGAAAAAAAGCTTGCATAATCCTGTCGTATGATGTATATTTTAGTCATTGACGATGCACCGCGCATATAGGTGCACGAGAAATCCAAGGAGGATCTTACATTATGAAAGAAAAAGTTGTACTTGCCTATTCCGGCGGACTTGATACTACTGCCATTATTCCGTGGCTGAAAGAGACCTTTGACTACGAAGTAATCTGTTGCTGCATCGACTGCGGCCAGGGAAACGAGCTGGTTGGCCTCGATGAGAGAGCAAAACTTTCCGGCGCTTCCAAATTATATATCGAAAACGTTATCGACGAGTTCAGTGAAGACTTCATCATGCCGTGCGTAAAAGCAGGCGCTGTTTATGAGAACAAATACCTGCTCGGTACTTCCATGGCACGTCCGGTTATCGCAAAGAAACTCGTTGAGATCGCAAGAAAAGAAGGTGCTGTTGCCATCTGCCACGGCGCTACCGGTAAAGGAAATGACCAGATCCGTTTCGAGCTCGGCATCAAAGCCCTTGCTCCGGATATCAAAGTAATCGCTCCTTGGAGAATGACCGATGTATGGACCATGCAGTCCCGTGAAGACGAGCTGGCTTACTGTAAAGCACACGGCATCGACCTTCCGTTTGATGCAAACCACAGCTACAGCCGTGACCGTAACCTGTGGCACATCAGCCATGAGGGACTTGAGCTTGAGGATCCGTCCAACGAGCCGAACTACGACGATCTTCTCGTACTGACCACTCCTCCGGAAAAAGCTCCGGACGAAGGCGAGTACGTAACCATGACCTTTGAGGCCGGCGTTCCGAAGACCTTAAACGGAAAAGAAATGAAAGTTTCTGAAATCATCACCGAGCTGAACAAGCTGGGCGGAAAACACGGCATCGGTATTGTTGATATCGTTGAGAACCGTGTTGTCGGCATGAAATCCCGCGGTGTTTATGAGACTCCTGGCGGAACCATCCTGATGGCTGCACATGAGCAGTTAGAGGAGCTGATTCTCGACCGTGAGACCCTGAAAACAAAGAAAGATCTCGGAAACCTGCTTGCTGAGGTTGTTTACGAAGGAAAATGGTACACTCCTCTGCGCGAGGCAATCCAGGCATTCGTTGATGTAACCCAGAAATACGTAACAGGCGAAGTAAAATTCAAACTGTTCAAAGGCAACATCATCAAAGCCGGCGAGTCTTCTCCGTACAGCCTGTACAATGAGTCTCTTGCTTCCTTCACCACCGGCGATCTCTACGATCACCACGATGCAGACGGATTCATCACACTGTTCGGTCTGCCGCTGAAGGTTCGTGCGATGAAAATGCAGGAGCTGGAGAAAAACAACAACAAATAAGATCTGATCCTATGGATTCCCAAAAGAAAGCGGACTCGCTCCGCTTTCTTTTTTTGCATGCAAAAAGGACCCGCCCATTTCAGGCAGGTCCCTTTGTTTATTCGTAATATGCGTCGATTCCGTCCGCAATTCCCTGTGCCATCTTGTTTCGGTAATCCTCGGTTGCCATCAAACGGTCCTCGGAAGGATTGCTCATGAAGCCAAGCTCAATGATCGTGACCGGAATGGTACTCCAGTTGATGCCGCTCATGGAATCGGTGTAAATCACATCGCGGTTCTTCGCACCGGTGTCTTTGCAGAATGCTGCGATCATCTTCTGGGAGAGCTTCTGGCTCTTGCTGACCACATCACCGGAAAGATACGTATTTCTGCTGCTCGGTGCCATCGTAAGTGCTCCGTAAACCGACTGGTTCGAATCGCCGTTCGCGTGTACACGCACGAGAATGTCTGCTCCGTTCTGCGCGGCAAGTTTTGCACGCTCGGAATTGCTGATATTGACGTCGTGCGTCTCGCGGATCATGTAAACATCGTAGCCGCGCTCCTCAAGGATATCGCGTACCTTTAAGGATACCGCAAGGTTCAGCTCATACTCATTGATGCCGGTTGCCACACCGCATGTTCCGGAAGCAACCTTCGCCTTATAGGTCGATGATCCCGGTCCGATCGGCTCTTTCTCGCTGTTTCCTCTTCTCTGGTGTCCTGCGTCGATTGCCACGCAGATATTTTTGCTGTTCCGGCGGACACCGTTTTTATCAACGTAATAGCCGTCGATGTAGGTATCCTTATAGATGCCGCCCCAGCTTCGGAAGTAATACGTTTTTCCGTCCACTTCCTGCCAGCCGTTCTTGTAAATACCGCCCCAGCTCCGGAAGTAATACGTTGCGCCTTTGATCGTTACCCACTGGCTCTTATACATGCCGCCCCAGCTCTGCAGGTAATACCAGTTATTATCATACCACAGCCATTCACTGTGCATCATTTTGCCGTCCTGCCTCAGATAATACCAGTTCTTGTCATACAGCAGCCAGCCTTCCCCTTTTGGGGTTCCGTTGCTGTCCATGTAATACCAGTCACTGCCCTTGGCCGCCCAGGCGTTCACGCGCATGCCGCCCCAGCTTTCAAAGTAATAATCAACGCCGTCAATCGTCTGCCAGCCGGTACTCATCACACCGTCTGCGTCTACATGGTACGTTCTTTTATCATGCACAAACCACTGATTCGTTCTGAGACTTCCGTCCTCATTCAGATAGTACCATGTTCCGCCGACTTTTTTCCAGCCCTGGAATCCGGCTCCGCCCCAGCTCTCGAAGTAGTAGAGCGTTCCGTCAATCTTCTGCAGTCCGGTGCTCATCACACCGTTTTCATCTACATGGTATGTTCTCTTGTCGTGAACGAACCATTCATTCGTTTTGACGCTTCCGTCCTCGTTCAGATAGTACCATGCCCCGCCGACTTTTTTCCAGCCTTTGTATCCGGCTCCGCCCCAGCTCTCAAAATAATAGAGCTTTCCGTTGACCATCGAAAGACCCGTGCACATGATTTCGTCTGCATTCAGATAATATCTCCGGTTCAGATGGGTGATCCACTCGCTGGCGGCCATCGTGCCGTCCTCTTTTCTGTATTTCCAGCTTCCGTCCTCCTGTTTCACCCAGCCGGCAGGAAGTTTCTCTTCCGGCTCCTGTTCGTTGTCCTCACCTGGAATCGTAACAGCCGGCGTCTCGTTTTCCGAAGTACCGCTCTGCTCCTGCACTGCCGCTTCCTCATCCGAATTCTGCTCGGAACTTTCCGTCTCATCCTGCTGCCAGGTTACGGCCGTGCCGTCATTTTCTGCTGCGCTTACCCTTGCCGGAAGCGCCCAGCCTCCTGCCGCAACGACCGCTGCGATCAGCAGTGCTGCGATTTTCTTTTTTGCCATCTGGTTTTCCTCCTTTTATCGCGCCATCTGGTAAATCTCATATACTTCCTGTGCGCCCAGCTTGCGGATGCGGGACAGTTTTACAGTGTCCTGCTGTGTTGCATCCATGGAAAGGGCACGCAGATCCTCATCCGACGGGTTCGGGATATCAAGCTCATGCAGGGAGGTCGGCATGCCGAGCGAATGGAAGAACGCTACTGTGCGCTCAATGCCTTCCGTTGCCCGTTTGTGATCGCTTCCCTCTGTGATGCCCCAGACTTTTTCTGCAAACCGTGCAAACCGCCAGAGAACCGTCTCATCATCGTACTGGTATTTCGCCCAGGCACCCCAGACTGCCGCCAGGGATGCGCCGTGTGCTACATCGTATTTTGCACTTAACGCATGGCCGAATTTATGTACCGAAAAATCTTTGCCGCGTCCGCACTCCGTCAGTCCATTGTGTGACAGACTTCCGCACCACATGATTTCCGCCATCGCATTGTAATCGGATGGGTTTTCCAGAACCTTCGGTCCGTTTTTGATTACGGTACGGAGGAGTCCCTCTGCGATCTCGTCCGTCATCTCGCACTGGCTCTCCGGAATGAAATAGCGCTCCATCGTGTGCATCATGATGTCGGTTACGCCGCAGGCAATCTGGTATTTCGGCAGGGTTGCTGCCAGCTCCGGATTCATGATGGCAAATTTGCAGCGGTTGAACGGCGTGTTGATGCCTGCCTTTTTGCCGATTGCCTCGTTTGTCAGAACGGCGGAATCACTCATCTCGCTTCCGGCTGCCGGAATCGTCAGAACCGCTCCTACCGGGAGAGATTTTGTCAGCGGTACTTTTTTCGTCCAGATATCCCAGAGTGCCTCCTCCGGATTTGCAGCTCCGTGTGCAACGGCTTTTGCGGTGTCAATCGAGCTTCCGCCGCCGACGGCAAGAATAAAGTCTGCCTGCATTTCCACTGCTTTTTTCACACCCTCCTCGGCAAGGGCAAGTCTCGGGTTTGGTTTTACGCCGCCAAGCTCTTCAAAGGCAAGGCCCTCTTTTGCAAGAGATGCTTCCACTCGGTTCAGAAGACCGCTCCGTTTTGCACTTCCGCCTCCGTAAACGACGAGCACCTTTGTGCCGCCCCATTTCTTTACCTCAGCGCCTGCCTGGTTTTCGGTCTCTTTTCCGAACACGACTTCCGTCGGGGTATACTGTATAAACTGATCCATCTTCTTATTTCCTCCCTGCATTTTTATTCTTCATAAATCCGTACGTTTCCCGAGCTTACACGGTAAAGATCGTCTCTCCTGTTTTCCAGAGACGGGATTTCATTTCTTGTCCGCTCCAGCACTTCCGGATCCAGCTCTGCGATGAGTACCTGCGGGGTATCATCTGCCTCCGCAAGAATTTCGCCGTCCGGCGCAATGATCATGGAATGGCCGTACGCCTCAAACCGCGCTTTCTGGCCGCACTGGTTGGCGGCGAGCACGTAGCATCCGTTTTCAATGGCGCGCGTGCGCAGCAGTGCTTCCCAGTGGCGCTCTCCCGTTGCTTTCGTAAAATCCGCCGCTATCAGAAATGCATCTGCTCCGGAGGATGCCATCAGCCGGTACTGTTCCGGAAAGCGGATATCGTAGCAGATGCTCATGCCGAACAGGCCAAGCGCCGTGTCCGCAAGAACAATTTCATTTCCCGGGCAGATCTCGCGTGATTCTTCGTAGGAGACACTGCCCGGAATATTTACGTCAAACATATGTATTTTGCTGTATTCTGCAATCGTTTCTCCATCTGGTCCGAACAGAAACGACGTGTTGGACGGACGCCCCGGATGGCGCCGTACCGTCATGCTGCCGCAGTGCAGATAGACACCGTACCGTTTGGCAAGGCTGGAAAACCGGCGGCTGACGTAGCCCGGCACTGCACTTGCGTGGCCCGGCATGTCTGCTCCCGTGTATTCTGCGGTCTCCGGGAAAAGAATCAGCTTCGCTCCCTGTTCCGCCGCCTCCCGCATCATACTGCTCGGCCATACGCATATTTTCATTCATATCCGGCCCGGAATAGATGATCGCCAATTGCGGAATCTACGCGATCGCCTGGCAACAGGTCATCAAAAAATTCTCACTGTCCACCGCCTATGCCAACAAAAGTGTCTATCTTCTGTGGTCACAGATCTGGGCAGTCGCAATTTTTCATGAACAGCTTTCCGTACAGAACATCATCGGAATCCTGATCGTATTATTCGGAGTATGGACGGTGCAGAGATATGAATAGAACTTTTATCCTGATCATGCTGGGAGGAACTTTCTTTTCCGCAATCTCCCAGATTCTTCTGAAGCAAAGTGCAAACATAAAATATGACAATCCTTTAAGAGAATATCTCAACTGGCGTGTCATCCTCGCCTATGTGATGTTCTTCGGTATTCTTCTTCTGAACACCTGGTGTTATACCAAAGTAGACATGCGCTATGGGCCTGTGATCGATACTGCCGCTTATGTATTCGTATTATTGCTTTCTCGTTTCATCCTGAACGAAAAGATCACAAAGGGGAAACTGATCGGTAATCTGATCATCATTGCCGGCATCCTTGTATACACATTGTAAAAGCCAGACGCCATCAGTTATCCACAATCCAGGCAGAGTTTTTCACAAATAAAAGGAACAGACTGAAACGCTGCATCTGTATGATGTTGCATTTCAGCCTGTTCTTTTTTATTTGTTCAGATCATTTATTTCACTGACATTATTCTTCTTTTTCGCCCTCTGCTTCCGTTTGCTCTTCTGCATCTGTCTGTGCTGCTTCCTCTGCCTCAGCAGCTTCCTCTACTGTTTCTTCTGTTGTTACCGCATCTTCAGCAGTATCTGCATTTGCTTCCTCAACAGTTTCGTCTGTTTCCTCTGTTGCAGTCTCTTCAGCAACTTCTTCTGCTGTTCCCTCGATCACATCATCTCCGGCATCTTCTTCCGGTTCAACAGTCGGGCATGCTGCGCCACACTGTGAACAGAACGCATCATCTTTTGCAAGCGGACTTCCGCAGGATGGACAAAAACGTTTATTTTTTACCTTCAGTTCAGATATATCTGTTTTATATTTCTCGATCTGTTCCATGCGCTGGTCAATCTGTTCGCAAAGTGCTTTCTGTGCATCATCTACCGGAATTTCCTTTTTATAACGTTTGTAAATGATTCTTCCGAGGTCGGCCATTGCTTTTTCTATCTGTCGTTCTTCACCGGAGATTTTGTTTTTAAGTCTCTGGGTCTCATAAACCTCCTCTGCACGTCCGCTCAGTTCCTTCGCAGTTTTTGTAAGTGTTTCTCCAAGACTTCCAAAAAAATCTTTTGCCATGATAAGTTACCTCTCTTTCTTTATAAAAAGCCATGTTATATATACTCTGTATTTAGTGATTTCCTTCCAGCAGCGGAACTTCCTGTCCTCTGAGAAGAATCTTCGGGCCACCATTGCCTTCTATATATTCTCTTGTGATCGTAACCTGACCGATATTATCATCTTTCGGAATCTCATACATAATATCCAGCATATATTCTTCCAGAATTGCCCGAAGAGCTCTGGCTCCTGTGTGTTTTTCCATTGCTTTGGCTGCAATGGCATGCAGTGCTCCCTCTTCAAATTCCAGTTTTACCTCGTCCAGTGCCAGAAGCTTCTGATATTGTTTCAGGATCGCATTGCGTGGCTCGCTTAAGATCTGTACCATCATATCCTCTGTAAGCCCATTCATGGTAAATATGATCGGCAGACGTCCGATAAATTCCGGAATCATACCAAAACTTCGAAGATCTTCCACCGTCACCTTCTCCAGAATATGTGGATCGTCATCATACTTGTCTTTCAGATCTGCATAAAATCCAATAGACGCCTGCTTATTCAGACGTTCTTTAATGATATTTTCCAGATCCGGGAAAGCGCCTCCACAGATAAACAGAATATTTCTTGTATTTACCGTTGTCAATGGAACCATTGCATTCTTGCTGTTGGCTCCGATCGGCACTTCCACATCTGCTCCTTCCAGAAGTTTCAGCATACCCTGCTGTACAGCTTCTCCGCTGACATCTCGCTGATTGGTATTTTTCTTCTTTGCGATCTTGTCAATCTCATCAATAAAGATGATTCCATGCTCAGCCTTCTCCACATCATTATCAGCCGCTGCAAGCAATTTGGAAACAACACTTTCAATATCATCACCAATATATCCTGCTTCTGTAAGAGAAGTCGCATCGGCAATCGCCAGCGGAACATCAAGCAGTTTGGCCAGTGTTTTGACCAGATAGGTCTTTCCGCATCCGGTAGGTCCGATCATCAGCATATTGGATTTTTCAATTGCGATCTCATCCATGGTATCTGTTGCTACACGTTTATAATGGTTGTAAACGGCAACGGACATTACCTTCTTGGCATATTCCTGACCGATCACATATTCATCCAGGGTAGCCTTGATCTTATGCGGTGCCGGAATCTTCTTGAGATCCAGGACTGGTTCTTTCTTTTCTGCTTTTTTCTTTTTGGGTTTCTTCTGCTGTCCCATCTGATTCTGGAAACTGCTTAGATCGATCATGCTGACATTTGGCATATTGAGCAGATCACCATAATTAAAATTTCCTGTCTGCATCTGCTGGTTCATACTGTCAAAGCTTCTCTGCATACAGTCCGGACATATATGTATATTATTAGGAAGATCGATCATCTTACCAACCTGACTCTCTGCCCGATGACAGAGCGTACAGTACTTCTCAGGTTCTTTCTTGTTTTCTTCCTGATCATCGTCATCGCTGACCTCTCCCTCTAAAATCTCATCCTCGTATTTATCTGCCATATATCTGTAAACTCCTTCTGCATAGTTGTTATCTGTCTCATATAAAGAACGCACAGATCAAAAGTGCATTCTGCATTTTCGAATCTATGCGTTCATTATAACATAACCAGTAAAACTGTAAACTAAAGTTTTTATAAATTAATTTTTGCTTCCGAGCGTGACTGAAATTGTCTTCTGAACATACTCTCCGTTATCTGCTCTTGATACAACAACATCCACCGTCTCACCGGATGCATAATACGCAAGCTTACTCTCCAGATCATCTTTGCCGCTGACTGTCTGTCCATCAAAACTTACGATAATATCACCTTTCTGACAGATGCTAATTAGCTTGTAGTCCACAGCATTTGTTTCTGCTACGATTACAATGACCTTATTTTTAACATGATGATTCAATATTCTTTATGGGTGAGTCCAGTATATCATAGATTAACTTGATAAAATATTCCTTACCATTAAGAATCTCTTTTATGGAGAATAAAAAATCGAGCAGAAAGCCAGCTGTTAATCGCTTTCTACCCGATTCTTCTATGCTTACTTATTTAACCTTTTACACTTCCAGCTGTTAATCCTTCAATAAAGAATCTCTGACAGGAAATAAAAACTACAAGTATTGGAATTAAGCTCAGTACAGAGAGTGCAAAAACATATCCCCACTGTGTAAACTGATGCTGTCCGAAAAATCCGGAAATAGCGATGGGCAATGTTCTTTTCAGATCATCATTAATGACTGTATTGGCCCATGGAAATTCTTCCCAGGCTGTAAGGAAATTAAAAATGGATACGGAAGCAATTCCTGGTTTTGTCAGTGGAAGAATGATTTGGAAAAACACGTTAAATACACTTCCACCGTCTATATAGGTTGCTTCATCCAACTCCCTGGGAATGTTCTCTACAAACCCTTTTATCATGAAAGTAGAATAGGGAATAACCCATGCAATATAAAACGGAATTAACCCGCTTAATTTATTGATCACCTTCAGTTTGACCGCTAACTCATACTGGGGAACAATCAAAGTAGTCCCAGGTATGATCATGGTTAGCATGATAAACGTGAATAAGAACTTACGTCCCGGAAATTTAAACCTCGCAATACAGAATGCCATTGCTGCCGCAACAATTGCTGCTATTGCTACCGTCACAGTGGAAACAAAAATACTGTTAATAAAATTGTTTCCGAACTTCTTTTGGTGCAGAATATACTGGAAATTTTCCAAGGTAATTTCTTTTATTTTTGGAAAAAATCTGGGAGGATATTCATATAATGCACCATTTGGCTTCAATGCAGTACTCAGCATATAGATCATTGGAAGAACAACAATGATAAGACCGAGAGTGAGGATTATGTATGTGATTCCTTTATAAACAGCTTTTTTGGATATCTTCAAGTTCCCCACCCCCTAATCCAGTTTACTGTGATCCATCATCCGAAATTGAACAACTGCCAATATTCCTAATACCACCGCAATAATAAAGGAAAGTGCTGCGGAATAACCAAATTCACCTGTACTAAATGCCTTATAATACATCCAGGTCAGCACACTTTCTGTTTTATGTCCTGGATTTCCATCTGTGATCATTTTAATCGATGTAAACACATTAAATCCACCAATGGTGAGCATTACCAGTGCAAACAGGATCGTTCCTTTTATGGAAGGAATTGTCACATAGATAAATTTGGCAATGGTTCCGGCACCATCTAATGATGCAGACTCATATAAGTCCCTTGGAACAGTCTGTAAAGCAGCTAAAAAGACTACCATATTCCAGCCGATTCCCTTCCAGGTTCCCAAAAGCATTGCAACGCTCATGCCGCCCCACCGACTGTCCAGCCAATGGATGTTTCCACTGGTCAAATGTATTACTTTGGTAAGAAAATAGTTTAGCAATCCTTCTGTGTTAAAAAACATACTTGAACACTAAGGATGCAATTACCCATGAAGTAATAACGGGAAGGTAATATGCCACTCGATAACTAATGGAAAATTTATTAATATTGTTTATGAGCATTGCGATTAGAAGTCCAAGTATCATTTGTGCTGGTACTGTTACCAATGTATACACAATGGAATTCGAAAATGCCAGGTGAAAATATGGATCCGTTAAAACCTCTTTATAGTTGGTAAATCCGATGAACTCCTGATCAAACATAGAGCCAAAATCCCATTTGAAAAACGCTTGTGATAAATAATTTTACGATTGGATAAATGGTAAAGAATCCAAAAATCAAAATACCTGGAAGGAGAAGAAATCCAATCTGGATATTTTGGCTTTTCTTTGTTTTCATACAATCCCTCCCGTTAACTTAAGAATCTGTTCTATTATTCTTCTGCTAATAAAGCGTCTACTTTTTCTGCCAGTTCATCCATGGCATCCTGTGCACTCTTTTCATCATTCATAACAGCGCTTACAGCAGTTGCCAGTTCGCTGTCGATTTCAGACCAGCAGGATACGGTAGGTCTGGATTCTGCGGATTTAATAGCCTCGATAAATGGTGCAAAATCAGCATTTTTTACGGTATCGCTTTCGAGAGTAGCTTTATTTACCGGAATCTGGCTGCATTTTGCCATTTCTTCCTGCGCAAACTCACCAGTCATAAATTTCATGAATTTCCATGCAGCATCTTTGTTTGCCGTATTAAACATGGAAATATCCTCGCCGCCAAGAACAGAATGGGAACCGCCCTCGCCTTCTGGCATTGGAGCTGTTGCGTATTCAAAATCTGGATATGAGCCTTCCATTTCAGAGATTTTCCACGGACCATCCATGATCATGGCATATCTTCCAGTTCCAAAACCATCCGTCATTGGGATATCTCCACTATTCCATCCAGTGATCGCACCTTCTTTATACAGATCCGCAAGTGTCTGGATTGCATTTACGGTTTCAGCGCTGTTTAAGTATCCGGTAGCCTTCGTCTGATCCTCATTGGTTATGGAACCACCCATGCTCCAGATAAACGGACATAAATTCCATCCTGCTAATGCTGGTTCATCATAGCCCCAGATCTGCTGGCCATTTTCACTTTCGCCCGCCAGCTTCTTGCAGTCCTCTATAAATTCATCCATAGTAGTCGGCGCAGAAAGTCCGGCATCTTCGAAGGCCTTTACATTATAAAACAGTATTTTCGTATTTGTATTTAACGCAAGTCCGTAAGTATCCTGTCCAATCTGAGCGGTACTCATCGCACTTTCCAGAAGACCGTCCGCTACTTCCTGATAATCATCCATCTCCTGGTTCAGAGGTACTAAAATTCCCATTTTTTCAAATTCAGGTACCCAGGCACTGTCAAGTCGTGCTACATCTGGAAGCGTCTCAGATTTGGCACTGATCAGGATTTTTTCATGAAGGTCTGACCATTCATGAGAAACTGCATTTACCTTAATGTCAGGATTTTCGTTTTTCAAACTCAGGGATCAAAACATTATTCAATGTCTCATTTTCGGCAGACTGTTCGCTGTAATGATGCCAGAAATTGATGGTAACCTCTTCTGCATAACAGGGTGCTGCACCTAATGCTGTTACACACATTGCTGCTGATAAAATGGTAAATAACTTACTGCTTTTTCTCATTTTTCATTCCTCCTGTTTTTAAAATGATGCCTTCAAATGCTCTCAATGATAACTTTAAAGTTCCCTGGCAGGAAATCATGTCTTCATTAAAATATCCTGCGTTTACCAGCTTTTCTGCCTGATAACTTTTTCCTGTCAATAAATCTTTGTACTCTGCAATCTTAAGAACGGGAAGCCGCACTTCAGTTGCTTCTTCTGCCACATTAATGAGTACATAAATTTGTTGGTTGTCTGACTGGCATAAATACCCGTATGTCATCTTTTCACATACAAGTGGTACAATGTTTCCTGTTCTTAAACATGGATTCTTTTTTCGGATACGGATTATTTTTTTGTAAAAAGATAATACATCTGCATTCTGTTTTGCGGGGTTCCATTCCATGCATCTTCTGCAATCGGGATCATTGTCACCATTTAAGCCAATTTCATCACCGTAATAGATGCTTGGAGCCCCTGGGAAACACAGCTGGAACAAAGCGGCCAGTTTCAAACGGCGAATATCACCGCTGCAATTCCATAAAAATCGTTCCGTATCATGGCTGTCCAGCGGCTGGAAAAGCGCCTGCCTGATTTCTTCCGGATAATGGGAACGCATCTGGCAAATTCTGTGGTTAAACATTTTTGCATCAATGCTGTCCCCTGGCAAGAAAATCCCTCACACTATCCCGGAATACATAATTCATGATACTGTCTACGGATTTTTCATCCAGCAAGGAAAATCCATCTCCCCATGTTTCTCCCAAAAGGAGACAATCCGGATACGCTGACTTAATCCGATATCTGATTCTTGTCCACAAAGAGGGATCGATTTCATCTGCGACATCTAAGCGCCATCCATCAATATGATACTCGTTCAGCCAGAAGACCATCACATTGTAAATATAGGCCTGTACTTCCGGATTTGCCGTATTCAGTTTTGGCATATATCCATAGTCCCCGACACACTCATAAACTGCATCTGTTTCCGATACTTCTACAGGAAATTTTCTGATATAAAACCAGTCACAATACCTGGATAATTCCTGTTTTTCAAGTATGTCCTGAAAGGGAGCGAAATGTATGCCACAGTGATTGAATACCCCATCAAGAACGATTTTTATCCCATATTTATGACAGGTTTCAACCAGTTCCTGAAATGTTTCCTTTGTTCCGAAAGAAGGATCAATCTCCAAATAATCCGTTGTAGCATATTTGTGATTAAAATCCCCTTTGAATATGGGATTCAGATACAGGCATTCCACTCCAAGAGAATTCAGGTATTCCAGATTTTTCAGAATTCCGGAGAGATCGCCTCCCATATAATTCTCTCTGTTAGGGGATGTTCCCCATTCCTGACAGCCAGAAGGATCATTAGAAGAATCCCCATTAGCAAAGCGTTCCGGGAAAATCTGATAATAAATAACTCCTTTTGCCCATTCAGGAACTTTTAAAACATTAGTTTCATTCGCATAGAGGAATTCATAAAATCCATCTTCTGGTTCGTTTTCACTGGTTTCCCATGCATTCTGGAAATAAATCTTTCCTGCGGTGTCAGTTAATCTAAAGTAATATTTCAAATACCTTAACGTATCTTCTGTAATCACTTCTGCTGTAAAATGATCTCTCACACCATCTCTAGTAACACGCTGCATAAGGTAACTGCTGATCTTCTCTGGTGAAATTCTGGAAAAATCAGCAATTCGCAGGTTCTAATATCACCTGCAGCGGCATGTATCGTCACCACCAATTTCTTTCTGCTGGCAAGATACACATCCGGATAGCCTGCATAATGTTGTACTGCCGGTATATTTCATTTTTTCTCCAATTCGCATTGGTTTTGATATCCTCACTCTATTATACCTTTCGAGTAGACAACCTAGGAATCAACTCAGTTGAAATCAAGTTCTCTCTTTGTATAAAGTTTTGATCTTTTATCTTATTTATCAAAACCTCTGCTGCCATTTCCCCAAGCTTGTAAGTATCGATATCCACTACAGTGAGCGGCGGATCCATATATTCTGCAAAGGGATAATTATCAAAAGTTACAACTCCAATTTCTGTGGGTACCTGCTTTCCAAGTTTTTTCAATGCCTGCAGAACCTGAAAGGCAATTATATTGTTGGAGCATAAAAATGCATCTACATGTTTATGTTCTGTTGACTCTATAATTTTTCTTTCCAATTCTTCTTCATTCTTTTCCTTAAAAATAATACAGGTATTTTTCCCTCCAAAGCTTTCTCATAACCCTGGATCCTTCGTTTGGTAAACATGGCTTCCAGATCATCTGCCACATAAGCAATTTTTCGATAGCCGCATTTAAGTAAATGCTCGACTGCTTTTACGCCTCCCTGGAGATTATCCATATCTACCCAGTT